>VOFC01004209.1_pt1 | contig 67854 bp, 90 predicted proteins | sample 5384161 | NCBI WGS metagenome assembly VOFC01 (sample SAMN12384722, study PRJNA508395) | human gut metagenome | isolation source: healthy gut B | host: Homo sapiens
TTACAGACGATGGACAGGCAGGATTTTAAATCTTACAGTCAGGTAATCTCCATTGCACTGGTGGATTATTTTGACCGCTACTACCGCACTCAGGCTGATCTCTATCTGAAAACAAGAGAATGGGAAGAACTTTTTGTCAAGCAGATTGTAGATGCAGTGGAAAACAGCCTGAAACAGGCATTGCCACTTTTTCTTTCCGGACTGACTGCTGGCATGGCGCAAAGGGAGCCCCAAATCAGGGTGTCCTTTTTTGCCAGGGGATAACGGCATCAATCCGGAAATAAAACTGGCACACAATTATGTAAGTAACTGGGAAGAGATAAAAGCAAACGCTTTCCGGATTTCTCATCTGGGGTGATGTCGGTACTGGAAAATCTTTTTTGCAGGCTGCATTGCCAATGCCCTTCTGGAAAAAGGCATTTCCTGTACTGATGACCAACTTTTCCCGGATTCTGAATACCCTTACCGGAATGCATTTTGAAGACAGAAACCAGTTCATCAACAGCTTAAACCGCTACAGTCTTCTGATTATTGATGATCTCGGAATTGAGCTGATTTTGCCATTCACGATAGATGGTCACAATCCCCATGCACACATTCTTTTCTTACTGTCCGACCATTAAATGAAAATGGAACATGGCAGTATAAAACAGAAAAAAAGAATATCTCTGTATCAAAGATGGGGAAAAAAAGGGTTTACTGCTTCTGAATTTAAAACTGCTCAGAAAACAGGGATGGGAAAAGCAATATCGCTATAAAGTTGGAAAAAGAAAGAATATCTGACTTCCTCTGTTGCACAGGATATGAACGGATTGATAAACACCCCAAGAGCAGCCGATATGGCAGACAGAATCCTATTTCCGAACAATGGAACAGTGATGAACAATGGAAAAGAAAGGCATGATAGCAGACCGCTGTGAAATCAACCGTCAGATTCGTGCGGATAACAAAATGCTCCGAGAATTAAAAGCAAAAGTAGCAAAACTGGCTGAAGCTGTAGAAAAGTCTATTCCAATAATTGCAGAAACCTTAGAAGCGATCCGAAATCATATGATTTTTACACAATATCATTTGCTCCACAATGAGATGCAAAAAGAAGTGATCCATGACTGGATGAATCATTTTAATCCAATACTGAATAAATACAACACCGTTAAAAAGAAACTCAAAGCTAAAGTTACAGAGCGGAAAGAACTGAATGTGAAAAAAGAGAAAACCAGTATTTTAAATCCCATCCAACATATAAAATTGAATCAGCAGCTTACCACTATTACCGAAGAAATCGAAGAACTGAAATCACGGAAAGAGCAGCTAATCTTCCAGACACAATGCACTACCGATAAAGATATGACGAATCTATCCAAGAAATACGGCCAAATGAATAAAAATCTGGATATCCTAGATTCTCAGGACATCTCGCTCAAAAACAGCTTGAAAAAAGATGCTGCCGCTTTCCGGGAAGAAAAATTTCGTCCTGAACCAGAGCAATATACAGAATTACTGGATGCCAGAATCCAGATACGTCCTGATTTCCGGGATAAGCTGATTGAACAACTCAAAGGTACTTTCGGTAAATATTACGACTATCACCGTCGTGATATTGCCGCCAATGAGGTGGATTATCTCAATGTGGAGGATCCTGATGTTTTCTCCCATCGTGCATGGGAACTTAAATATCAGCGAGAACAGGAAATGCGGCGAAATCAGCCTGCAAGAGCTAAGAAAAAGTCCTATGATATGTATGGAAATCAAAACTTCCATACGCCTTTTTATATTCTGCTCTTCAAATTGTCTAAAAGTTGACTAAAAATATATCACCGTTCATATGATACAATAATTTCTTTGCTATCTGCTGTTTTATAATCAATTGTTCCCAAATTACCAATCAAATCAAATGTCATATCTGCATTAACCTGCAATTCATCTTCAAGCTTGACTGCAGACGGCTCATCTTTTAGAAAAACTGTTAATCCATAAGGCTCTGTTTCAGATTGTATCTCTATACTATCATATGAGTATCCCTCCGGATACTCTTGACCGCTTACAATATTTATAACATTCGAAGAATCTCCTACATAATCTGTCTTATACTTCGATAGGTCAGGAATTTCGTATAGTTTTTTTTTTTTCCGCACGCCGAAATCAGCATTATTGATACGGCAACCAACATAATTGCAAGTACTTTTTTCTTCATAGAAACACCCCCGAAAGCTTTATTCAAAAATTTACGATTTGAGTAAAAGCCCAAGGAACTTTAATGTCCCTTATGCTTTTCTCTTTTCTTGTGCTGTTTCAATTCAAACATTCGCTGTTCTTCCGCCTCTTTTTTCTTGCGTCTTTTCTCTTTGCGTTCCTGTTTGTTCTGTTCCTGCTGTAATTTCAATGCCTGCTGCGATTTTGTACCAATGCCTATTTCCAGCATCTGCTTCTTTGCTTCCCGCTGCATCCGTTTCGGATTTCTTTTGATATCCTTTACAACAGTTTCAACAACCGGACTGAATTTCAAACTGAAGTACCACTTTTGAATATATTCCTGTACTTCACAATCTTTTGGCTCTGCACCAAATGTTACCTTTGCCGCAGATAATTTACCATCTTCGATGCGTTCAAATATCCCCACCCAAAACGGCTCTTCAAAAAATACTGTCAGCTTCATTTACTTTGTCCATAAAAATCCCTCCTAAAAATGATTGAACAAAGAATGGACAACCCGGAGGGGCAGGTTACTTTACCCTATTTATATAGGACGGCCGGGCTACCTACCGGCTCTGGTACATCAAAGATGTACGTTGCGTTTTTATCTTTGCGTTTATAATCAAGCCATATGGCACGATTAACTTAATTCTGTAACTTCTAAGTTACTTTTTATCTATAAATGAGCAAGTTCGTGATTTTGCATAAAAAAAGAAAGACACCTCGATTCCGTGTGTTGTATAATGAAAGTGCCTAAACAAACATTTGCAACATTTACGAAAGAAGGTGTCTCTCGCAAATACTATACATCATTCTACATTCATATACAACCAGCTTAAGAAATTAAACTTATACAAATTTTATTCCAATCGAGTGATAAATCATCTTATGAGCATTCTGATCAGCATTTTCATTTCAGGATATCATGGAAAAACCACGGATTTTGCTAAAAACAGTTCCTGTCACAGAACTACGATTGCACATTTCCTTAATTCAGGGAAATGGGATGATTCCTCACTTTCAGATACGTTAAAACGTTCTGTTATAGAGATTATTTATTCAGAAGCAGCTCGCACCGGAAAGCCTTTTTTCTGTATTGTAGATGATACGACAGCTTCAAAAACAAAGCCTTCGTCACAGGCTCTGCATCCAATTGAAGACGCGTACTTTCACCAATCCCATTTAAAGGGGAAACAGGATTACGGACACCAGGCAGTTGCTGTTATGCTTTCCTGTAACGGCATTGTCCTGAACTATGCTTTTGTAATGTACAATAAATCAATTTCCAAGATTGATATTGTACAAAATATTGCAAAGGAACTGCCTGTTCCACCAGTAATGTCTTATTTCCTTTGTGACTGCTGGTATGTTTCTGAAAAAATAATCAATACTTTTGTACAGAAAGGGTTCCATACCATTGGTGCTTTGAAAACAAACCGTCTGCTGTATCCATCAGGAATGAAAAAAGAAACTCAGTGAACTGGCTGCTGAACGATCCACAACACATAAAGGATTTGACCTCGTCACAGTCAAAAAAACGCAACTATTATGTGTACCGGTATGAGGGAAACCTCAGCGGCATAGAAAATGCAGTTGTTCTTTTAAGCTATCCTGAAAAAGCATTTGGTAATCCTAAAGCACTACGTGCTTTCATTAGCACAAATGTATCCTTATCTACACAGGAGATCCTTTCCTGTTATGTTTGTCGATGGCCGATTGAGATATTTTTCAGGCAATGCAAAAACCATCTGGCCCTGGATACATACCAGATACGCTCCTCAAAGGGAATACAGAGGTACTGGCTGTTGATGTCACTGACACATTATATTTGTGTCACAGGAACTGGCGGATATCGGTCTTTTCAAGATGGATATCATCGAATCTGTAGTGCCGTTCATCAGGAAAAGTATCAGTATCTATTCCTATGTGCAAAAGCAAGTGATGATTTTGAAGCATTTAAAATTAGCAGGATAATTTTGTGCATTTTTTCAAATTTGCTCATTTATAGTTTTTATGCTAAATAGCGAAACCATCACCTTTTGAGAAAAAATTTATACTCCACTTAGGGAGATATCATTTAACTCACCATTTAAAAATCAATATCGGTATACTTATTTTTCAACTTGTAAAATGCTATTATTACGCTTGTATAATATTGCATCATCCAATCATACCATATTTCTTTGCTATAATCGTTCTTTTGATCTGCACGATTATGGCGAATATTATAACCATTAACTATACCAAAAATCAACTTATCATGTTCATTTTTAGGAACTTCATACTCAGCATTTAAAGTATCTTTTACTTCTTCACGTTCACTTTCCAAAATATCGGCAAGAATATTAATAGCTTTTTTTTTTTCTGTTCTAAATTGGCATCAAAACGATAATACATTTCTGTGGCTGTTGCTAATTGCTCATATACTGAATCGGGTAAATCAGAACCGTCATATTCTAACTGTTCACGCAACGCACCGTTAGGTATTTGCATTATAAATCCATTTGTCGGTTCAAGATAATATCCCTCTTTATATGCACGTAAGATATTATTAATTTGTTCAGCAAATTCTTCCTTTTGTGCTTCATTTTCAAACTGATCTGTTTCATAGTTATAAACACCAATATGGTCGTATAAAATCTCAATCACTGAAAACAATGTCTGCTCATCATATTCTTCAAGATATTGCCAAATTGGCCAAACCTCTTTATCCTGTAAGCATGTTGCAAAATACACTTCCGGTGATGGCAACAAACTTGGTGGTAAAATCTGCTCCGAATCCTGCGTATAAGGAATTTGCCTCCACACTCCTCTTGTAGCCACTTCAAAATACTCTTTATCACAAAAATATTTATATACCTGTCCGAAATACTGTAATAACTCATCAAAATCTATCTGTAGTTGCTTTGTAAGTAAACCATGTCTTTCTGCGTAATATTTTTTCATATTTTTCTGTTCTCCTTATGTCAACTAAAAATTGCCTTGTTCATTTTTAATACTATTTTCCATTAATCTAATCAAATCATCAATGAATGCATTACAGATTTCCCCAAAGTCATAAGCCTTATATTCGCAGGCAAATTGATTTGCAATTACATTTCTTAATTCATCAACTTTCCTCATTTCTGTCCGTTCAATCTAATAGTATTATTTTACCATATCACTTGTTTTTTACCATCTTCAAAAGAGCAATAGCAAAAAAAAGCTGATCAAGAATCATAACCTTCCAATATTTTTTCTCTCTGCATCTGTTCCATGTAAATAGATTGTTTTCCGGCACGAGAAAAAATTGTTTATAGAAACGGTAAAAAGCTCCCGAAGGAGCTTTCCACGCTTTAAATATACACTAATTCTTTTTAAGACAATCTCTTCTGCTACATTTCGGATATTATTTACAGCCCTGACCCATTCCATCTGGTCACAAGCTTTCATTTCTTCCGTAATGCCTTCCTTTTCCATCTGACGCACTAGAATGTCCATTCTCTCCTGTGCTTCGTTGTCTACAGCATTCAGATGTTCTGTCAGTCTGTCTTCCAACATATACAGTGAATACATTGCCGGACGATGCTCTTTCAGATATGTTTTCCGCATCATTCCATATTTCCCATAATGCGGTTCTTCATCTGTACTGACAAGATTCGGATAGTAAATTCCGTCTGCGCCAAGTGTGTAGGTTCCACCCATTTTTTCAAATGTGCTTTTCATGTGTTATTCCTCCTTGAAATCAGCGATGTCCTTAGATCATCGCATAATATTTCAGGGCAGCCTTGATAGCATCTTCTTTCTCTTTCGGGCATTGTGGAACTCTTGCATTTTCTGATTTTGGAAGATTATAGTTTTCTCCCACTTCAATTCCACATTTGCGTTTTACCTGAGAAATATATAAACTTGAAACCTTCAAGCCAGATTCTTTCAGCACATAATCCTTGATTTCCTGATAGGTTGCTTTCAACTCGGCACTGGTGGCATCCAGCTCGTCCAGGTCTAAGTCGATCTCTATCGTGTCATCTGGTTTTTGTTGGGACAAAAGAACCCGACAATGCTTCCCTCCAGATCCAGTGCCAGAAGTGCTTCTTTTAATGGATCAAGGTCGTATTCTTCCTGGCTTGTGGTGACAAGGTTGACGAGTATTTCACCGGTCCTGCTGCCGCGTCTCAAAAGCAGATGACGCAGATAACCTGTGTGCTGCATTTTGTGATAATAAGAAACCCCGCGTTCACGGAAATAGTGAAGCACGCAGCTAAGGATTTTGTCCATGTCTTCGTGTACCAGCTTGCAGTCTTCTGCATTTAACACATCATATGTGCTGCCTTTTTTATGAAGTCCAAGTGACAATGGCCCGTCTTTGTATTCATCCCCAAAAGAAAATTCCATTTTGTTGCGATATGCAAACTCGATCGGGCTTCCTTTGATCGGCTCAAAAGTATATTCATAATCCACCGCATCATCAAACAGTTTTTTGATCTGCTCTTCTTTCATTTTCAGCTGCTCTTCGTAGAGCATAGTCTGATACATACAGCCGCCGCATGACGGAAAAAAAATACTACAGAGAGGATCTCTCTTTTCCAGCTCTGACTTTTCCAGCACTTCCAGAAGTCTGCCTTCCACACGGCCGCCGCGTTTTTTGTTGATCATAAATCTTACTTTCTGCCCCGGAATCCCATTTTTTACGGTGACCGTGGTATCTTTGATCTTCACACGTCCCTTATTCTGAAAATCAATCTTTTCAATCACGCCTTCGTAAATTTCACCTTTTTTCATCTTCGCTCCTTATGTTATCTGTTTTTGTCTGATTCATCGCCGGCTGATACTTTTCTGTTCTTGATTCACCAGCATTTCTGTGAAACATCTGTTTTATCTTTAACAGAAAACATGGAGGTACATTTTCTGCACCTCCATGCGATACACCTGTGTCATGTTTTACGGCCTTTGCAACAAGTGCTTCGACCGGTACGGAACCGTTATGATTATTCTTCCGTTTCTTTGTCTTCCTCGTCTTCATCATCGAAGTAGTTGTCGAAATCATCATCCAGATCGTCATCAAAATCATCCAGATAATCCGGTGTAAAGTAACGGTAAACTGCATAAGCAATACCTGCAACGGCTGCTACAGCACCAAGAACTGCCAGAACAAGAAGTACGGTATTTTTCTGTTTTTCTTCTTCTTTTTTCTGTAATGCAGTGATCAGATCTTTTAATTCATCCAGTTTATTCATATGCACACGTCCTTTCCTGTCTGCCTTCTGACAGACACCTTTCTTTCTCCGATAAGTATATCACTTTTTCGGCGAAAATACTATAAAAATCTGAATAATTCTTCTTTTTTATAATTTCTTTAATTTTGCAAAAGCAGCAAACATTTTTTGACGCCGCATTTTTCAAAATTCACCGTCACTTCATAGTCTCTGCCGCCGTCTTCAATCTTCTCTACGATGCCAACGTCGAATTTGATATGACGAACGGTATCTCCAACGGCATAGTCCAGACTGCCTGCTTTTGCCGGCATTCCTTTTTTCAGATCAAACACACTGTCATAAGCCTTTGTCTGAAAAATGCTCTTTGCCTGCATGAAAGAGGTCTGAACACGCGGCTTCAGCTCCTGCTCCTTTGGCTCTTCCCGTTTCTCTTTTTTCAACAGCTCTTCCGGAAGTTCGTTTAGAAACCTGGACGGACGGTTGTAATGTGTTTCTCCGTGCGTCATACGCTTTTTTCGCATGTGTCAGAGTAAGATCCTGCATCGCTCTTGTGATGCCGACATAGCAAAGTCTCCGCTCCTCTTCCAGAGCATCCGGATCCTCCGAATCCACCGACATATAACTTGGAAAAAGCCCATCTTCCATACCGGTCAGATAAACCTGTGGAAATTCCAGTCCCTTGGCACTGTGCAGCGTCATCAGAATCACTCTTCCGGCATCGTCATCCATACTGTCGATATCGGCAACTAGTGCCACTTCCGAAAGAAAACCTTCCAGTGATGGCTCTTGTGCATCTTCTTCATAGGAAGCTGCTTTGTTGATCAGTTCATCGATATTTTCAATACGTGCCCTTGCTTCTTCTGTGCCTTCTGCTTCCAGTTCTTTTACATAACCGGTCCGGTCGATCACTTCCTGCAAAAGCTCTCTGTACACTGAAATAATCTTCCTGTGTCCGCAGCGTGCGGATCAACGTCACAAAACTCTCAATTTTGGCAGCTGCCCTTCCGCCGCCCGGAATCTTTGAAATTTCAGAAAGTGCCTCATAAAAGACTGACATTCTGTTCCGTTGCATATTCCTGCACACGGTTGATCGTCGTCGCACCGATCCCACGCTTTGGTACATTTAAGATACGTCTTACGGCGATATCATCCTTGCATTATCAATGGTTTTTAAATATGCCAGCAGATCTTTGATCTCTTTTCTGGCATAGAAGTTTACCCTCCAATAATCTTATACGGTATATTCGCCATCAGAAACTTTTCTTCAAATATACGTGACTGAGCATTGGTACGATAAAGAACCGCAAAATCTCCGTACTGGGCATCCTGATTTCGTACTTTTGCAGCAATCTCTCCGACAATGATCTCTGCCTCATCATACGCAGACATAAAACTGCGTACCCGGACTTTTTATCGCCTTCCCCGTTTGCCGTCCCAGTTTCTTTTCTTTTCGTCCTTTATTGTGGGCGATCACTGTATTTGCCGCATTTAAAATGTTCTGCGTCGAACGGTAATTCTGCTCCAGCTTGATCACTGTCGCATCCGGAAATGTTTTTTCAAATCCGAGAATATTCTGGATATTTGCTCCGCGGAATTTATAGATCGACTGATCATCATCACCAACCACACAGAGATTACGGTATTTTGCTGCCAGAATGCTGATCAGCTTAAACTGTACTGTATTGGTATCCTGATACTCATCTACCATAATGTAGCGGAACCGTTCCTGATATTCATTCAGAATATCGGAATTTGCCTGGAACAGTTCCACAGTCTTCATGATCAGATCATCAAAATCCAGAGCATTGCTGCTTTTTAACTGTCTCTGATATTCTGCATAAACCCTTGCGACCGTCTCCTGACGGAAATTTCCCTGTGCCCGAAGTGCAAACTCCTGCGGACTTACCAGTTCATCTTTCGCTGCCGAAATCGCGGACATCAGTGCCCGTTCTTTATAAAGCTTGGTATCCACCTGAAGCTGTTTGCAGACACTTTTCATCAGGCTTTTCTGATCTTCGGTGTCATAGATTGCAAAATTGGTGTCAAATCCGATCCATCCAATGTCCCGTCGCAAAATCCGGACGCATGCTGAATGAAAGGTAGAAACCCAAACCTTTCCAGCGGCATCTCCGACTAACTTATCCACACGCTCACGCATCTCACCGGCTGCCTTATTGGTAAACGTGATCGCCAGAATATTCCATGGCTTTACCTTCTTTTCTTCCATAAGATAGGCAATGCGATGTGTCAGCACGCGTGTCTTTCCCGAACCGGCTCCCGCCAGTACAAGAAGCGGTCCTTCCGTATGAAAGACCGCTTCTTTTTTTGTTTATCGTTCAGTGTGTCATATACACTCATAATTTCCTCCACCTAAATTAACTGATTTCGTACTTTGCTCCGCTCTGTTTCCGGATTCACACCATAGCAGAGTTTATCTGTAACAACGTACAGTGCCAGAGCACAGACTCCATCAAACATCGAATGTTGTTTCAAAAATACAGTAGCTAAAATAATCAGAACCGTCAGAATACCAGTGCCCCATGCCCAGCCTTTTTGTTTCCGGGCAAGCTTGCTTCTTTTGATTGCCATAAAGGCAGCAAGTGAATTGTATACATGAATACTTGGCAGTACATTGGTCGGCGTATCGTTCTTATAAACAAACTGCACCAGTCTGATGAAAATATTGTCCCTTTCAAACGTCACCGGACGCAGGTTCAGTCCATTTGGATAAATGGCAGATACAACCAGAAAAAGTGTCATACCAAGAGCCAGTGTCCCGGCAAGTGCATTAAAATTCTCATCCTCGTGCAACAGAAAATAAATCACCGTCGCCGCAATATAAACAAACCATAATAAATATGGTATGATAAAAATCTCCTGAAACGGAATCTTATAATCCAAAGCACAGGCAGTAATATGTATGCCGGAAACATGCCTGTTCTCCAGCCATGAAAAACCTGACAGATAAAAAATACAAAAGCCTAAAATCACCGCCACTCTGCAAAGCAGTGTTTTCTTCCTGGCTATGATCTCTTTTATAATGATTACCTCCCTTTTCACATTTCAAATTCTTTTTTCTTACAAGTATTCTAAAACGGGTGTTTTCTCATAACAGATATAGTGCCAGCATGAATGCAAAATGTCAACCCAATTATTTTATTTTAAGAAAAATTAAATAATTCATCAGATTATCTTTTGATATTTTTTATCAAAGCCCTTGTCATCTGGTTTTAAAAACTATATAATGTAATACGATGATGCTAGGGTCAAAAGGTCTAACTCCACATGAGCTTTCTCATAAGTGGATGAAAGATCTTGGGCTCCGCCCCGATATGGAGCAGAACATCCAGTGGATGTTCGTTTAGCACCGATCGAAGCGGATCCTAGAAAGGATTGCGGAAGTGCGACGCACGGAGCAATCCGTTGGTATTATCTTGTACTACTTTTATGCAAAAACATGAAAAAAAGAAGCCCGCAGGGCGGATTTTGGAGGATACTGCAATGACAATCAACACAGACCAGCTTCTGGAGAGTATTCTCGACAGTCTTGACCGTATTGATTACGTGAAGTCCGAGGATATTCCCGATATACAGTTATATATGGATCAGGTAACCACCTTCATGGATTCTCATCTGGCTTCCACCAGACGTTATCCAAGCGATAAGATCTTAACAAAGACCATGATCAACAACTATGCAAAAAAATCATCTGCTTCCACCGCCGGAAAAGAAAAAGTATTCCAGAGAACATATGCTTCTGATGCTCTTTATTTATTATTTCAAATCTTTCCTTTCTATTACTGATATTCAGACTTTAATGGAACCTCTGACCGGAAAATATTTTCAGAAGGAAGACGGTTACAATCTGGAATCTATTTACAACGAAGTCATGGAACTGGAAAAATCGCAGGTGGATGTTCTGAAAGACACAGTACGTCGCCTGTACAGTACTTCTCAGAACAGTTTTTCCGATGCATCCGAAGAAGAGCAGGATTTCTTACGGCAGTTCTCTTTTTATCTGCATGCTGAGTTTCGATGTCTACCTGAAAAAGCAAATGATCGAACGTCTGATCGACCAACTACCTGCACCGGATTTTCTGAAGAAAAAAATAAGAGCCGTACGGTTCGTGTCTTCTGACACGGACCATACAGCTCTTTTTTGTCTCTTATTTGCCCATTCGGTCAAACACCATGTCGTAACCATCGCTTCCATAATTCAGAGAACGGTTCACACGGCTGATCGTTGCAGTAGACGCTCCAGTTTTCTCTGCGATTTCCAGATAAGTACGTTTCTCACGAAGCATCTTTGCCACTTCAAATCTCTGTGACAGAGAAAGCTCATTTACGGTACATACATCCTCAAAAAATGCATAACATTCTTCCTTATCCTGCAGACTCAAAATAGCCTCAAACAGACTGTCCACTGCCTCTGTTCTGATTTTCTTACTCATGACGTAACCCCTTTACTTTTTGCTCTTTTTTGTGTTTTCTGACGTAAGCCACACCTGAAATATCACTTTTTCCATTTTAGCACATTAAACTTATAGTGTAAAGAGTTACCGCCTCTCCTGTACACGATTTCAGCTGATTTTATCCTTTTTTAATACTTTTTACTCCTCCCAGAGCTTCTGCGGATACAGACCCTGATCCTTTAAAGACTGGATTGCCGCTACGACAAACGGTTTGTCTTCCTTATAGGTAACGCCATACCATTTGTCCAGTGATTTACGAACTTCTACCGTTGCTTTTCCCTCTGAAAGCAGGTTACTGACTACCTCCGGCAGGAAATATTCGCATTTCAGCGGATTCACCGACAGATTTTTTTTCAGGAATACTGGAAAACGTTCTTTCAGTTCTTTCAGAATACTTGCAGAAAATCCCCACATATTCATGGAAACCAGGGAACCTTCCGGGATTACAGTCCAGGTCTGTCCATCGTCTTCTGTGTATTCCGTCTGATCACCACGTTTTTCAATATGCGTACGCTCATGGATCGCAACCAGATGATTCTGCTCATCTGTTGTGCAGACTCCTCTCGCCACATGACCGTTTTCTGTCAGAGTATTCTCGACTTTATATGCCACCATGGTATAACGATATTTATCATCATCCTGATGTGTGGACAGGAAATCATAAATCTCCTGAAATGCATGAACACCATAATAATCATCTGCATTGATCACCACAAACGGACCGCTGATCGCATCGATACAACTAAGGATCGCATGGCCGGTACCAAACGGTTTCACTCTTCCTTCCGGCACTTCAAATCCTTCCGGAAGATTGGAAAGTTCCTGGTATACATAGGAGACCTTCATAATTTTACTCATGCGGTTTCCGATACTCTCTCTGAAGTCTGCCTCATTTTCTTTTTTTATGATAAATACAACTTCCTCAAATCCTGCTCTTTTTGCATCATAAATCGAAAAATCCATAATGATGTGTCCCTGTGCATCGACCGGATCGATCTGCTTTAAACCACCATATCGACTTCCCATTCCTGCTGCCATAATTACCAGAATCGGTTTTTTCATTGTATGTTCCTCCTTGCCTCTTGTCGTTTTATTTTCTGATAAAATTTCAAACCCATGCTCCGGATGCCGAACCTGGAAAGCATTGATTGCGACACCTCTTTTTCGTATTGTAGCACAGGAGCTGAAAATCTTCAATCCGAATGCAAATGCACCTTTCTTTTTTTCTTTCTCATATATTACAGTTAGAAAAAAGAAAGGAGTTTTTATGAAAAAGAAATCATTTCTCTTATCTTTCCTGAACCTTTTTGCACTGCCCGCACTTGTCGGCTGCAAAAACGTCCTTCCGGTGAAACGCTTTCCAAAGTAACCCTGAACGAAGTAGCACATTCCATTTTTATGCCCCTCAATATGTTGCCATACAGGAAGGCTATTTTGCCGAAGAAGGAATAGATCTGAATCTTGTCACCGGGTTTGGTGCAGATAAAACCATGACAGCCGTACTTTCTGGCGAGGCAGACATCGGCTTTATGGGAGCTGAGGCAACGATCTATGCCTATGCCGAAGGAGCCAAAGACTCCGTTGTCAACTTTGCTCAGCTGACTCAGCGTGCCGGCAACTTTCTGGTGGCCAGAGAAGAGGATCCTGATTTTTCCTGGCAGGACTTAAAAGGCAAAAAAGTACTTGGCGGTCGAAAAGGCGGCATGCCGGAAATGGTTTTTGAGTATATTCTGAAAAAGAATAACCTTGATCCGGCAACAGATCTTTCCATTGACCAGAGTATCGATTTTGGTTCTACTGCTGCCGCTTTCTCCGGCGGACAGGGTGATTACACCGTCGAGTTCGAACCGTCTGCCACGGCTCTGGAACAGGAAGGCAGCGGCTATGTTGTTGCTTCGCTCGGCGTTGACTCCGGCTATGTTCCTTACACAGCTTACTGTGCAAAATCCAGTTATCTGAAAGAATCACCTCAGATCATCCAGGGATTCACCAATGCTCTGCAAAAAGGTATGGATTATGTGCATGCCCACACGCCTGCTGAAATCGCACAGGTGATCAAACCGCAGTTTGATGATACCGACATGGAGACACTGACCGCCATCGTCAAACGTTATCAGGAACAGGATACCTGGAAAGATTCTCTGATTTTTGAAAAAGACAGTTTCCTGCTGCTTTCTGACATTCTGGAAAGTGCCGGTGAGCTGAGTGAAAAAGTCCCTTATGAACAGCTCGTGACCACAGACTTTGCAAAAAAAGCCGCAAGCCACTGATTTTGACTGGATAGACTTGCACTTACGTGTTATAATTGTGCCAATGTGATGTCTGTTTTTTCAAGTCGAGTGCACGTAAGACCTGGCACGCAATTCTGGTCAGCTCTGCTGACATTTACCTGACAGAATCTCCGTGCATCCTGGCGTACATCCAACTGAAACTGCAGACGTCAGAATTGATTTTGTACAGTACAAAGGAGTTTATATGACAACAGCAAATACAAAAACACAGGCAGAATCTTTTACCGGAAATTTATTTCTGATCGGTTTTATGGGAAGCGGAAAGTCCACGATCGCAGCTGAACTTTCCAGGATGCTTCACCGGCCGGTTCTTGAGATGGATGAGGAAATTGAAAAACGGGAAGGTATGTCCATCCCTGCTATCTTTTCTGAACACGGAGAAGCTTATTTCCGTCAGCTTGAGACAGATCTTCTGAAAGAAACTTCCGCTCTTGGCGGTTTTCTCGTTTCCTGCGGCGGCGGTGCCGCCATGCGGGAAGAAAATGTTCGTGAAATGAAAAAAAGCGGCATCATCGTCCTGCTCACTGCTCTTCCGGAAACCATCCTTGAAAGAGTGGCAGACGATGAAAACCGCCCGCTTTTAAAAGGCCGCAAAAACACAGCAGACATCGAAGCCCTGATTGAAAAACGCAGACCTGCTTATGAAGCAGCCGCTAATTACCGTGTGGCAACGGATCAGAAAACATCCGCAGAGATTGCAGGGGAGATTCTGGAAATTCTGGAAAAAAGAAGGTATGATTTCCTGATATTTCTGCTTTTTTTCGTAAATTGTTTACATTGTGTTGAAGATTTTCTGTCCAAAAAGCGATATACTGTTTACAAAGAGGAGATCAATTTATGGATACACAAGACAGAGAAAAATACCGTCAGCTGCGACAACAGCAGAGAGAACGGCAGCTTCACATCATACGCCTCAGTATTCTTCTTGGCGTTGGTGTAATCCTGATGTTTACCGGGCTTGGCCTTCTGACTTACGTTCATCAGCAGAAACAGACTGCCACTTCCGGTAACGTATCGGAACGTTTCTCTGAGGCAGCATCTTCTGCTGCTCTGGAAACGGCCAGCCGAAACGATCTGGACACGGAAACCGCAGCAGCAACCGAAAAAGCACAGAAAAAAAAAAAAAGCAGTCCCAGACAACGGATGTATCTGAGACAACCCCTGTTTCTGCGGATGATTATCTTGGTCTGCTGCAGCAGCAGTCTGCGGATCTGCCCAAATTAAAAAGGATCTTAAAAGATCCTTCCCGTTATCCGAAATCGCTGCTGAAAGCACTTTCCAAAAACAGCGAAATGCTGGATTTTGTGCTGGATTATCCGAAAAAAAACATAAAAATGCCGCTGCCAAAAGCATCGGAGATGACTTTGTAACCGGTGAGATCCCTGCCCTGATCCAGTGGGATGAACGCTGGGGCTATGCCCCTTACGGTTCGGAAACGATCATTGCAGTCAGCGGATGCGGTCCGACCGCCCTTTCCATGGTGATCAGCGGTCTTTTGCAGGATGCTTCCATTACGCCTGCCGTCGTTGCAGATTATGCAAGTTCCAATGGCTATCTGGATGAAAATCTGGACACTAAATGGGAATTGATGACCAATGGTGTAGAGCATTTTGGGCTCAGCGGAAGCATTCTCGGGCTGGATGAAAATGCCATGATCAATGTACTTTCGGTCGGCTGTCCGATCATCTGCAGCATGGGACCTGGTATTTTTACCACAACCGGACATTTCATTGTGCTGACCGGTTATCAGGACGGTGCTTTTACGGTACATGATCCCGCCAGCAAAGTACGCACTTCCCAGACTTACACTTTCCAGGAGATTTCCGGTCAGATTAAAAAATATGTGGTATTTTGCTAAAAATTAACCGCAGCTTCATTCAGCCAGGCAACCGCCTGGCTGATTCCTTCTTCTGAAAACGGAAAAACTGCGGCCGTTTTTTCTCCTCCGGCACATACATGCTGGCATAAGGTCCTTCCCAGTACCATGCTTTCAGAACCGTTTCTTCGTTTTCTTCTGCTTTTCCGAGCAGATATCTCATTTTTCCATCACTTCCCGTAAACACGGTTTTCTTAAAATACGGAATGGACACACATCCTGTCAGATCAATCACTTAAAATCCCTCTTTTTCCTGATCATCGATATCCTATCGGTGTACCGCAGCACATACCTCTGTTGCAGCAGCAGTTGCAGAGCAGATTGAGCAGACACATCTTCATGCACCAGTCCTGGCCGGAGAAATCCGGTCTTCCATACACGGTACTCTGTTTCTGATACCAGCCGGTACCGCCCTCCAGACGCTGTTTTAAGCTCTGATACTGGAAATTGTTCGGTTCCAGGCGTACTGCTTCACTGATATCTTCCTGTGCTTTTTACATTATTTCCGACTCCGGAATTTGCAAGTGCACTTAAGTAATACCATCTGGCATTGCGGCTTGAGATCCCGCTAAGAACATTGAGTGCCTCCTGATAATACCCGTTATTGATATAGTTTGCTGCTGCCTGCATGTGCGTATCTTCCTGGGTTTCCTGCCTCTGCTGCGTGTTGAAGCCACCGTACTGCCAGAATCGCCAAACGGATCTCCGTTATAGCCTCCTGACCGTTTCCGTCTGCACTGCCGCCATAACTTCTCTCCTGCATGATCTGCTGGTAAGCCTGCTGTACTTCCTTGAACTTTTCTTCCGCTTCTTTTGGATCATCCAGATTGGCATCCGGATGATACTTTCGACTGAGGCTGCGATATGCTTTCTTTATTTCGTCATCGGTTGCATTCCTTGAAACACCTAAAATCTGATATGGATCATTCATCTGCTTTTTTCTCCTGCTTTCTGTCTGCGTTTTTCTTTGATCATTTCGTATCGGCACCAGACACCGGAATATAAGATATTTCGCAGTATCTCTGCATTTTTCAAAATCGGAAGCTGTTCAAAGGCTCTGGACGCCTCTGCGATCATCATGGTCAGCAAATGCCCTGCAAATTCTTCAAAATCCGCTTTTTTGCTGTAAATCGCCAGAGGATTATAATTCTGCTTCTTTTTATCTTCTTCAACATCTTCATAAGCATCCAGAAGATAAATAAACTTGCCCATATAAAAGCCCATTTTTCGCAGCAGCGGCTCCCACGCATCTTTTTGATAAGCAAAAAGTTCTGCCATGATCTCACCAAAAAGCCCCGACATCGTATCGATATCCTGGACATTTTCCTTTTCTTTCTGCGAAAGACTTTCCAGACAGGCTTTGATCTTTTTCTGCCTTTTCCGAATATGGATTCTTTTTTATGCTTTTTACTTTCAGTACGCTTCCGTAAAGATGCCTGCCAAACTTTTTCTCATCCTGCCAGTCATCTTCACACTTGTACATGGTAAGCAGAACATTCATATCGGCTGCGTATTCTGTAAAAATATTCTCGATCGCCATATGTCTGGACAGTGGATGTGCCACACACCTTTCCCGGCTGCATGTTTCCTCCGGCTCATAAAGCCCGGAGAGCAGCATGGCAAGAAAGGTCATGTCATAACTTAAACTGATCTGACCTGCCATGCCATAACATTTTTCTTTAACGACCGGCACAACCCGCAGTAATATGCATGGTAAAGATCAAATTCTTTGAATTTCATCTCCGGCTTATTGACAATGATATATCCAAACAGTGACTTCACCTACTCTCCTGTTTCTTCTGAATCTGTTATCTTTTTTCTTCACTGACTGCATCTTCCGTATGATCATCTGTAGTTTGTGTCATATCCTCTGTATCTTCTGTACTATCATCGGCAGTTTCTGTCATATTCTCTGCATTTTCTGTGATATCATCTGCGTTTTCATTTTCCGCAAGTTCTCTTGCAGCCAGCTCCTTAGCCCGCAGTTCTCTCTCTTCCTGACGTTTCTTTCTTTTCTTTCTCCGGATGATACGGATGCGGATATAGAAGATCAGAAATGCTGCAAATGCTGCTCCCAGAAGGGCACATACCCAGAGATATTTCCATATGTATACAACCTGTATGTTGTGTGCACCGCTGATATCTGCAAAAGTATACGAATCCGTAAACTGCTTTTTATCCACTTTTACGCCATCCACTTTGACTTCATAAAGCACATAATCTTTCTTTCCTTCAAATTGATCGTATGGCTGCTGCCGCGGTACGCTTTGCGTATGCTGTCTGATATGGTTCCGTTTTTGACACTGGTACTGATCGCCCAGGACGGAATCTCCGTGTATTTCACACGAATATCATGTTTGCCCTGAATATTGGTAAACGTATAACTGTCTTTCGCATTTTCAATATTGATGCTTGTTCCGTCAATCCAGATGCTGCTCAGTTCATAGTGTTTCTTTTGGTTTATAAGATACCGTCCAGTCTTCATCCCGGTAAACACTCGCTGTCTCATCAATCTTACCGTCAATCACCTTTGTTTTTATCTTATACTGTGGAATTTCTGTAAAAATCGCCTGCACCGAATGATTACCGGACACCGCACGGAACGTGTATTCTGTCTGTTTCGGATCACTTTCTACCTGTTCTCCGTCTACGATCAGCTGTGACAGCTCATAATGTTCATTCGGCTGAAAATTTACCTGATAGTCGGTTCCGCCCTCCACCGTCTCCTCACTGGCACTGATCGTTCCGTTTTCTGCTGATGCAGTGATGTCATAAGCTGCACGCAGCGTTGCCACATAAAGGCGGACTCTTCTTGGATTGCTGATCCCCACACCAAGCATAATTTTGCCCGGCTCGATCTCACAGAGGGATTCGATTTCCTTTTTCTCATCATCGCCCGGAAGATCCGCATAAAACGTATTCAGATATTCTCCCTGGGAAAGGGAATAGATAACAAAATAATTATCTACTTTACTCTCTCCGTCATAACACGGCGAGATAATATAATCCCCTGTCACACAGAAATCCTGATACGTTGATCCTGGCGGTTTGGTTCTCGGAGCGATGATTTTCAGAATCTCGAAATTCGAGTTCATCAGACGGAACTTACTTCCGTTTCCGCCTGATACCACGTACTGATCGGTACTTTCCAGATACTCGATCCCGCCGAAATTCTGCCCGCTGGAGGACTGAAAGGTCCGTTTCCAGTGCAGTGTATCCGCATCTACCACATAAATATTGCCTTCATTTTCCTTATCCAGACATGGTCCCGGCATCACGTAGATCTCATTGGTCTTACTATTGTAAGTCATGCCGTTTCCATGCTCATAATCTCGTTCCGTTACTTCAAACGCATAACTGTAATCGTCTTTGTTAAACGCGATCAGCGTATCCGGGATTGCTTCCGCTGCTGCCCCGTTGATCAGACATACAATATACTTGTCCGTAACACAAATAGACTGGGGCCATCCTCTTGCTGAAGAAGTCTCCAGCTCACCGATTGCCTCCCAGTCTGCATAGATCAGATCTGATGCATCATAAATATCTGCATGAACTCTCAGCGGATGACATACCCCCCATATCACTCCGACTATCATGCAGTACCATATACAGAATCGCAACATTCTGCACAGGTTCCCCTTATTTTTTTTTCATTTCTCGGTAACACCGCCTTTATTCAATCAAATACACGCAAACCTGATACGTGAATTTCTTTTTGCTTCACGAGTATAGCACATTTTTACACTCAATATCAAGTATTCTGCTTTTTTCTTTACAACTTTCTGCTTTTATGTTACACTCTGTTTAAGATTTGGGTGAACGCAATTTCCCCAGGATAACGACTATATCATAACCAAAGGAGTATACTATGTACGATTACCTGATTGTCGGTGCCGGACTGTTTGGTGCCGTTTTTGCTCATGAAGCAAAAAAAACATGGAAAATCCTGCCTTGTTGTAGAAAAGCGAAATCACATCGCAGGAAATATTTACTGTAAAAATGTAGACGGAATCCATGTCCACAAATATGGTGCTCATATTTTTCATACTTCTGACCGTAAAATCTGGGATTATATCAACCAGTTTTCTGAGTTTAATAACTACATCAACTCACCGGTAGCCATCTATAAAGATGAGCTTTATAATCTTCCTTTTAATATGAACACCTTCAGCAAAATGTGGAACATCCAGACACCGGCTCAGGCAAAAGCCAAAATTGCCGAACAGATCGCAGATCTTGGCATCACAGAGCCAAAGAACCTGGAAGAACAGGCTTTATCTCTGGTCGGAACGGATGTCTACGAAAAGCTGATCAAAGGATACACAGAAAAACAGTGGGGACGCTCCTGCAGGGAACTGCCTTCCTTTATCATCAGGCGTCTTCCGCTTCGTTTTACTTATGATAATAATTATTTCAACTCCCGCTATCAGGGCATTCCGGTTGAAGGCTACACAGCCATTGTAGAAAAAATGCTCTCCGGTGCAGATATCCGCTTAAATACTGACTATTTTGCCCATAAAGAAGAACTCTCCGCCCTGGCACACAAGACGGTATTTACCGGTATGCTGGATGAATATTTCGGATTCTGCTACGGATCTCTGGAATATCGTTCCGTACGTTTTGAGGAAGAACGTCTGGAATGTGACAATTACCAGGGAAATGCCGTGGTAAATTACACCGACCGTGAAGTTCCTATACACGCATCATCGAACACAAACACTTTACATTCGGCACACAGCCATTCACCATCATCTCCAGAGAATATTCTTCGGAATGGAAACCGGGCATCGAACCATATTATCCGATCAATGATGCCAAAAACTCCGCTCTGGCAGCCAAATATCAGGAACTGGCTGCAAAGGAAGAGCGTGTGATTTTTGGCGGAAGACTTGGCAATTATAAATATTACGATATGGATCAGGTCATCGCTGCCGCACTCGACTGTGCCGATGCAGAACTTTCCTGATATTTACTTAATAAAGCAGCAGTCATCGCTTCAAAGCAATGGCTGCTGTTTTTCTGTTTCTCCTTAAAGACCGGAAAGATCCTGCACCAGTTTGTCCATTCTTTTTTGCAAAGGTATGCTTTTCCAGCACAAGCTGATGGCCTCTTTCGGCGAGTTTTTCTGCTTCCTTTGGATGTTCCATATAATAATCCACTTTTTCTTTCAGATCTTTGCAGTCTTTGTAAGTGACAACCGTTCCTTCAAAGATCTCCGCGATCTCTGGCATCTCATCACTGATGATAAACGCTTCGGCTGCCAGTGCATCAAACAGGCGGTTGGAGACAATACCGGTTTCTTTCATATCGTCCCAGTGGTCATTGAGCACGATCTTCGCATCGCGGTATGCCTGACCAACCTGATCGTTTGGCATGTACGGTTCTCTGACACACTTCTGTGCTTCTTCAAATGCTTCCCAGTGTCTTCCGTAGATGGTGAGCGGATAATCCAGTGTCAGGGCATCCTGCACGATCTGACGGTAAACACGCCTGGAATTGCCGATAAAGAGCAGATCGTATTTTTTTCGCCGGCAGTACTCTTCATCACATCCGGATCTGCACACTGCAAAAGCACATCGCATTTTGTTTTTAATTCGTTTTCCCATTTTCTGCACAGTTTTTCCGATGCAAAGTAGACCAGATCAAACCGTTCGTATTCTCCCTGTGGAATATCAGCCGGATGCGAAATGTTCACATGATATTTTTTCTGTACAATCTCTTCTTTCGGATAATATGGCCGGTTTCCACGCAGAGCAATCGTAACGGCACTGTCTGTGCTTTCATACCATCTCTGATAAGGGCGTACATCCACCTGATAGCCGTGCTTCTCCAGCTCCTTTTTCATTGCCAAGGCATAATGATAATCCCCCAGAACTTTTTGTTTTCGTCATCCGGCATCGGTGCACAAATATCAATCTTTTTCGAATCCGGCACAATCGGCTTATCCTCTTCCTCAGAAAACATCCGTGTCAGACAGCTCTGCCATTTTCCCTGATAAACATATAGATTATAAAGTCTTCGATCCTTTTCTGCCTGATCCGGTTTGCTCTTTTCTTCTGCACTCTGAAAAGCAAGTGCAGCCGGTGCCAGAAGATTCTGATATCCGGCTTTTGAAAGTTTCAGGCAGAGGTCTGTCTCTGAAAACTCATCTTTTTTTTACATGGATGGACTGGTAAGCCGGATCAAAACCACGTACTTCCAGAAAACGCTCCCGCAAAACAAGCATCACATCCACACGGACAGCCTTCTGAACGGACGGCTGAAGATCCACCTCCAGAGTCTCCTCGCCTGCCAGAAGATCATACGGCTGCCAGTACCAGGTTTTGTTGCGTTTTTTTTTTTTGTGAAAGGCAATGCCGCAGCTCTTCACCGCAGCGAACTTTGAAATGGCTTTCTCAGATTCAGGATAGAGAATCCTTGCTCCCACAGCCCCGGCCTTCTCGTTCTGTTCTGCTGCAAGCAGCATGGCATTCAGACATTCGGATGCCAGCCGTACGCTTTCATCCAGAAAAAACAGATACTCACCCGTTGCTTTTCTTGCGGCTTCGTTGCAGAATTCGGCAAATGAGGTGTTTTGTTTTGATTCAATGTCTGCCGTAAACACTTCAAACTCCAGGCCGGCTGCTGCTTCTTTAAAATTCTCTTTCAGCTTCTGCAGCTGCTCCTCGCCTGTATGATGATGCACAATGACAGAAATTTTCCGACTGTTTTTATCCGGAGCGTTCTGCTTTTTTCACTTTTCAGCCATACTTTGATGCGTTCCTGCTCTTTTTGCAGTTCCAGCCTTTTTCTCCAGCTTTTGTTTCTGTTCTTCTTCCTTTTTTTTTCTGTCTGGACTTTCTTCACATAACTGCCCACAAAAGGAATTTTCTTAATGATTTTTTGATTGAACCTGACAAAATGGCCTCCTATTTTCGCTTACCTGCTTTTTTTGAGATCAGGTATTTTGGTCTTCCTTTTACTTCTTCATAAATCTTGGAAATATAATAACCAATGATTCCAAGACTCATCATGATCAGGCTTCCGACAATCAGGATCAGAAGGATCACTGTCGTAAAACCTTCTACTGCATGTCCGGTAAAATAACGTACAAGAGATTCAATACCAAGCACGATCGCAAACAGAAAAGTAAAGATACCTGCCCCCGTCACAAACTGCATCGGAGCCGTTGAAAATGCCACTACATTAGTCACTGCATATTTGATCAGAGACCAGGTAGACCATTTTGACTCACCTTCTGTACGTTCCTGCACATCAAACTCCACGCTGGTGCTGCGATAACCGATCCAGGAGGACAGTGCACGGAAAAATGCATTTTTCTCCGGCATCCCAAAGCAGGGCATCGACTGCCTTGCGATCCAGAAGTTTAAAGTCGGAAGCACGTGACATATCAATCTTCACTGCCTTTGACATCATTTTATAAAACAGACCCGCACATGCCCTGTGAATGGCACTTTCTTTTCCACGGCTTCGTTTTACCCCTTCTACCACTTCGTATCCCTGCTCCCAGAGACGGTACATGGAAACCAGCACTTCCGGCGGATGCTGCAGATCGCAGTCCATTACTGCACAGCAGTCCCCTTCTGCATTTGCAAGTCCGGCAAAAAATAGCAGATTCCTTTCCAAAATTTCTGGAAAAATGCAGTCCGTTTACATGTGGATTTTTCTCGGCCGCCGTCTCAATCTGCTGCCGGTTCCGTCTTTTGAACCATCGTTTACAAATACGATCTCATACGGGACAGATGCCTCACTCAGGATGCGGTCCACCGTATCAGCCGTTGTCTGTATCATTTTTTCCTCATTATAAGCCGGTATGATGACAGATAACATATTCTCCCTCTTTTTTTTTTTGATTTGCGGACATCCGTGCCTACTCTTTAAAAAATCCCAGTTTTTTGCAGATACGGTATCCCATTTGTCCCCTTAATTTTTTTAATTGTTCCGTTTTGATATCTAATTTTTCCTTCTGCGTCTGGATTTTGACAGTCTGTCTCTGCACTTTCAGTCTCTGCATACAGAGTTTTTGGCGATGTACTTCCAGATTTGTATTTTTCTGTTCCTTCAGTACGATCAGTGTGTCAACTAAAGAACCGGTCAGCATCGTACGGTACGCCTGATATACCTTTCTGGAATAATAATAGTTCTCATAGTCTTCGATTCCAATCTTCCGGAATCCCTCCTGAAGCAGCATATCAAACAGTTCTCTTGCAGATGCTTCGTTTGTCTGAAGATCGATACTCTGAACCAGAAGATTTAAGGTTTTGTTATCAAAACTCTGTTTTACCTTCTCATTTTCAAAAGCTCCCCCGCTCTTTCAGAATATCATGTGCTGCCAGAAATGCATCGTACGTGCTGTAAAGATCTTTGGAAAGACCTGCGGTAAGATTATTCGCATTATTATAGCGATAGTCGATCAGTCTCTCATCTACAACGGTAATACGTTTTGCCAGATAAAGTGCCTGCATGACAAACACGACATCGTTTGCTCTCTGGCGATGTTCGAACTTCAGATCGTTGTCTGTGATCAGAGAACGGCGGTACATTTTGTTCCATGGAATATTCGTTGTAAAATTAAAAATATACTGCGGAATATCTTCTTTTGAAAACGGCACTTTTTCCGGCATAAATTCTTTTCGCAGATAGTTGGACGGCAGCACATAGCGATCCGTCGTATCATCCCATTTGCGGATATCGCAGACGCACAGATCGGCTTCATCTGCCTCTGCTTTTTGTATAAAAGCTTTTCCAGTGCATCCAGTGCAAAACGGTCATCCGCATCCCAGAATACCACATACTTACCGCGACATTTTGCAAGACCTGCGTTTCTCGCCGCTCCGGCATACTGATTCTTCTGACGGATCAGAGAAAGGCGGAAATCTCTCGATGCGTAATCTTCGATGATCTCTGCCGAACGGTCAGTTGATCCGTCATCCACGCAGATTACTTCAATGTCTTTTTAACGTCTGTTTCAGAACATTTCCAAGGCTGTCAAACAGATAATTTTCTGCATTGTAAACCGGCATAACAACGGAAACTTTGATCTCATCATCTGTTCTTTCATGGCTCAGTTTCAGACTGTCATAACGATCAGCAAAAACCATATGCAGAATACGGTCTGTCGCATGGCCATCGCAGGACCGCATAAATTTCTCTTTGAAATCAATGACTTTCTGTTTGTCAAAACGTTCATCCAGATGGCTGATATAATCGATCATCTCATCGTTTGTCTTGCAGACCGGTCCCGGTGTCAGCTCATTGTAATCGTAATAGAAGCCTCTCCAGTCAAAGTATTCATCCAAGTCATAGGCAAAGAACAGCATCGGACGCTCAAACAGAGAATATTCAAATACCAGTGACGAATAATCCGAAATACAGATATCGCTGACGCAGAGCAGATCCTCGATCGTCATGGTTTTTGTTGCATCAATGGCAAAGGTTCCGTTTAATTCTTCCGGAATCTGCGGTACATTCTTTACTAACGGATGGTGCTTAAAAATCACTACATATTCATCTTTGAAATGCTCGGCAAACTTCTCCAGATCAAAGCAGTCCGGCGTTTTTGCCCTCGCCACACGACCGCGGAATGTCGGTGCATATAAGATGATCTTTTTTCCTTTGGCTTTTGGAAATTCTTTGTACAGGTTCTGGAATGCCTGAGCGATCGTCTCACTGCGATAGAAAATATCCGTACGGCTCGTTCCGACCGGGCGGATTGCATCTTGACGATCCTTCATATCCATGGCTTCCGCATATGCCCACACGATCTCCGGACTGGATACGGTAACATAAGTATAATTCTTGTTGTTCGGATGGCGTTTCAGCTCTTCTGCATTCGGTCCGAAGATCAGCTCCGCAGTGCTCATACCAAACTTTTGAAGGCTCCGCATGCATGCCACAGCTGGGTAACGATCGTTTCTGGCCGCATATCCACGCAGCTGAGTACGTCGGAAGCTTCATTTACAAAGATGTATTTTGCAGTTGCCGCATCGGCCAGCATCTCTTTACAGCGTCTGATGTATTCTTCTCTTGGGACAAAAGAATTTCGCAGCAGATGTACATGGATATCCAGGTCAAAATCTCTTTGCAGCTCATCATACAGAATGCGGAAACTGTTGCTTACGTCCGGCAGACGAAGCTCAATAAAAATGACTTTTCGTTCATCGACCGGCTCATTCTTATGTGCATTGTATGCAGCCGGCAGTGTCTCATAGAGAAGCTTGTCTTTTCTCTTTCTGCCCATATATTTCTTTGCTGCTTTTACCGGCGGAAGTTTCTTAATCTTCTTTCTTCCTTTCCAGTAAACCTTTTTCATTGCTCTTATTACCTTACTCATCCGTTTTCTCCTTCTTGATCATTTCCAGCAGTCGCTCTGTTGCATGTCCGTCGCAGGCACTCATAAATTTCTCCTTGAAATCCACGACCTGTTTTCTGTCAAAACGCTCCTTAAGATGGAGTACATAATCAACAATCTCCTGCGTGGTGTGCACAACCGGTCCCGGTGTCAGTTCATGGTAATCATAGTAAAAACCACGCCACTCTCCATATTCTTCAAAATCGTAGGCAAAGAACAGCATCGGACGCTCAAATAATGAATATTCAAATACCAGCGACGAATAATCCGAAATACACAGATCACTGACACAGAGCAGTTCTTCGATGACAAATGCCTCAGAAACATCATACGCAAAGCTTTGACACTCCTTTGGAACCTCCGGTCTCTGTTTCACAACCGGGTGCTGTTTAATCAGCAAAATCCAGTCTTTTCCAAGCTTCTCCTGCATCAGACAGAGATCCATGGCATCCGGTGCCTTCGCTCCCCCCACACTTCCGCGGAACGTCGGGGCATAGAGCATGACTTTCTTTCCTTTTGCTGCCGGACAGATGTCATACAGTTTTTTCTGTGCTGCCTTCTGAAATTTTTCCCGGAACAGAAGATCTGTGCAGCTGACACCGATCGGTACAACACTTTTGTCCTCTTTCGGAAGATTCATGGCCTCCTGATAAGCCCAGATAACCTCCGGGCTTGATACAGTTATATAGTCATAGTTCTTATAATAATTATATTTCAGATATTCTTCTCTGCTTCCGCCGAAAAGCTCCTCACAGGTGCTGAATCCAAATTTTTGAACGCACCGCATCCATGCCAGAGCTGCGTGATCACCGTCTCTTCTCTTGGCTCAATGCAGCTGATCACCCTGGAACCCTCACAGAGAAAAAAATATAATGTGCATCGGCACAGTCCTTCAGACATGCCATCGCATTCTGAATAAATTTCCATTTGTTTCCAGATTCCATCAGATAGTGGACACTCACTTCCATCTCTTCTTCGCTGCATAATACCTGATACAAAAAACGTAAGCTGCCGGAAAGCTGTGTCAGATTGGCTTCAATGAACACCGCTTTCCACTTTTTTAAAGGCAGCTTACGAAATCTCCTGTATTGCCAGGGAAAAAGAAGCTTTAAGGTCAGAAAAAGATAGAGTCTCTTTATCTTTTTACTCATTCAGATCATCACCGTTTTTCCCATCAATTTGTGTATATCCATTTCAAATGCTCTGGTTATATCCTTCACATCTCTTACTTCTACTTCCGCACCCATGATATTCTCCAGATAAGATACTACTTCCGGATGCTCTTCATATAACTGCAGCAGACCTTCGTAGTCACTTCTGCCGCTGCGGCTGCTGCCGAAAATACGCAGTCCCTTTTCCAGAACCATGCGGGTATTGATCGGTGCCGGATCTTCGCTGACACCTAAAATACTGATCGTACCCTCCGGATGGATATAATCAATGATCTGATTGATCGCTTTGGATGCCGCTCCGCCTCCAACGCATTCAAACGCATGATCGATCTGCATATCTGCCGGAATTTCATTGACACAGTAGGTACCGTCTGCAAAAGTAAAATCCGACAGTTTGTTTTCCGTGACACCGAAAATATAGATTTTGGAATCCGGAAGCATCTTTTTCAGAAGCAGTGAGGTAATGTAACCCAAATTGCCATCGCCCCCCACACCGATCACATCACGTCTCTCATGTGAAAAACGTAAGAAACGGTTGATCGCATGAAAGCTCACGCTGACAAGCTCTGTATAGGCAGCTACCGTCGGATTGATCCCCTGCGGCAGACGTACAAAACGATCCGGCACAGCCTGAACATATTCCTGCAGAAATCCATCCATGCTGCTGCACAGAATTTGCTGGATCGCAGATAATTTTCTGCAATGATATCGTCTTTTTCTACCGGTCGGTTCGGGATCATCACAACCTCTGTTCCGATTTCAAAGGTTCCGGTCGGATCATAGATCACTTTGCCGATCCCCTCGTGGATCAATGCCATAGGCAGTTTCTGACGCAGAATCTCTTCCGCCCTTGCACCCTGATAGTAACGCTGATCCGCATGGCAGATAGACAGTCTGGTCGGACGCACGATCACCTGTCTGTCATCGATCTCCATTTCCTTAAATGCGACTTCAAACTGTCTTGGACGTTTCAGCTGATACACCGTATTTAGCATACGCCATTTCCTCCTAAAATAGACTCTGCAACACGCAAATCGTACGGATACGTAATCTTAATATTGAAAACTTCACCTTCTACCAGATGGATCGCATCCCCTTTGAGAACGAGGATCTTGCAGGCATCGGTCAGGATCGTCTTCTCTTCCTCACTCAGTTCATCGAAAACTTCACGCAGACGCTTTGCATGAAAACTCTGCGGTGTCTGTCCCTGATACATTTTGGAACGATCCGGAATATTGCTGATCTTCTGATTATCCATGCTCTCCACAATGGTATCGGTCGCCGGGATAACGGTATCGCAGGCTCCGTACTCTTTCGCATAGTGGATGTTATCTTCCAGAATACGGTGTGTCACAAACGGACGAACGGAATCGTGGGTGACAATAATGGTTTCTTCATCCAGTCCGTAAAATTTTTCGATATGACTGATCGCATTCATGATCGTATCATTGCGGGTCGCACCGCCTTCGATCACATCGATCTTATCTGAAAGCAGAATATATTTTTAATGATATCCTGGGTGTAGGTGATCCACTGCTTCGGTGACAGAACGATCACACGCTCAAACTGCGGATTGACCACAAATTTCTCCAGTGTATGGATAATGATCGGCTTGCCGCCAACTTCCATAAACTGTTTCGGTTTCTCAACATTCCCCATACGTGTTCCCTTGCCCCCCGCAAGTACAACGCCGTAAACATTTGTTTTTTCCACGATGCTGCCTCCTATTTCATAAATTCCAGATAACGTGGAAGAACCTCATCCGGTGTTCCGATCTCGATCAGTTTTCCTTCATGCATCCACATGACTTTGTCGCAGAGATCTGCGATCGTATCCAGACTGTGGGAAACGATCACAACCGTACGCTCTCTGTTTGAGATCAGGCTCTTCATCTTTTCATAACTTTTCTTTTTAAACTTTTCATCACCAACGCTGAGTACTTCATCGATCAGCATGATGTCGGTCTCCAGAACGGCTGTGATGGAAAATGCCAGCTTGGAATACATACCGCTTGAGTAAGTACGCACCGGCATATCAATAAATTTGCCAAGTCCGGCGAATTCAATGATCTCATCCATCTTGGAACGGATAAACTCTTCCGAAAAACCAAGAAGCATACCGGAAAGAATGATGTTTTCTCTTCCGCTCATCTCTTTTCAAATCCGACACCGATCGACAGAAGGGAAACAGAATGGTTTTTCAGGTCAATGCTTCCCGTATCCGGAAAAAATGCCGGCCAGTGCTTTGAGCATGGTGGATTTTCCGCTTCCGTTCTTTCCGATGATTCCGAGGATCTCTCCTTTTTCTACTTCAAAGGATACATCCTTTACTGCCTGGAATACATCGGCCTGTATTTTTTTGAAATGTAATAAACTCTGCTTGATGGAAAACTTCTGCAGGTTTCGATAACTGATATATAAATTTTTTACTTCGATTGCAATTTCGCGTTCCATTATATCACCTTCACATAACTGTTTTCGTATTTATAAATAATCTTTACTCCGATCGCTGACAGTATGAAACTCAGCACCATCCACAGAAGCAGGAATTTTCTTGCCGGTGTCTGGTCATAGATCATACATTTTCTTGCAGAAGTCAGAAGCAGTGCCAGTGGATTGCAATGAAGGATCACTTTATTCCACGGTGCAAATTTTGCAAGCCTTGTTTCTACATTATAAAAAAATACCGGTAATATAAAACAGCAGACGCAGTACGATATTGATCACGTTGGACAAGTCCTGTACAAATACGCCAAAATGTGCCACAATCGTACTGCATCCGAACGTGAACAGAAACAGGGTCAGCATGATCGGGATCATGTACAGAATATTAAAGCTGACCGGCACGCGGTAAATGACCATCATAATGATCACGATGCCAAAAGAGATCAGCATTTTAAAGCCGTTTACAAACATGCGGACCATAACCAGAATGTATTTCGGCAAATATACTTTTGCCACAATGGACTTGTTGTTTTTGACGATTTTTTACGCTCTGCTGAAGGGTCTTATTAAAGAAATCCCACATCGTCAGACCGATAAAAATGAAAACTGTAAAATACTGCTCTTTTGCATTAAATACCACACCAAAGATCAGGGTGTAGATCAGCATGAAACAGATCGGATCCAATACCCACCACAGCCAGTTCAGGTAGGAACTTGCCACCTCAGACTGCAATTTCGATTTTGCCGAATAGATCGCGTACTTGTAGTACTTTTTCGTGTCTTTTAGAAATCGACTCATTTTATGCGTTCTCCTCACAAATACTTTTTTTGCTTTATCCAACTGCAGACCGCCTCGCAGGCATGTCCGCTCTCATAGCTTCCCATTTGCTGATGATGCTCCATGATCCTCGCTCTGTTCTTTTCTTCATTGAAAGAGCGGATCTGTTTTTCCAGATCTTCCATATTTTCACAGATTGGAAACGGCCACTCATGAATATCTACATAAAAAACCGGTCTTGGCAAGATATTCCCGCAGATCCGGTGTATACAGAAAGCATGGTCGGTATAAAAAAGAATAATCCCATATACAGGAGGAATAGTCCGTGATCAGCATATCTGCTGCCGCTAAAAGTTCCTGCATATCAGGATAGTCCGTCACATCCGCTGAGCATTCCGGATCCAATCCTGCCGAATCGTCCTCACTGTAGCGATGTGCCCGGTATAATACATACCACTTTTCGCCATTTTCTTCAAGTACTTTTCGAAGTCCTGTAAAATCCGGCATCTGATTTTTCCCATTTGAACGATAGGTAGGTGCATACAGCAAGATCCGGTACTTACGGTCTATCTGATAGGTCTGCCTTACTTTCTGATCCGCCTGCTCTGTGTTCCCACAGACCAGAAAATCATTTCGCGGCATACCGCATTTTAAGATTTCTCCATGGTAAAGAAATGCACGGCGAAACAGCCTGTCACTTGCCGCCTGACAGCTTGATACGATCAGCTGTATATTTTTCGCACAGAACTCTGCACGCTTTCTGGTCACCCAGTTGGCATCCGGTTTGTCATTTTCAATTTTCTTATAAGCTCCGCCGCCATGCCAGGTGTTGATCAGATACTGCTTTTTGCGAAACGGAAACCACGGAGCATAAGAGCCGTTCGTGATGATCACTTTTGCCGTCAGAAGATAATAAAAACTTCTCAGCGTAAAATGTTTCACAAAATGCAGATCCTTCTCTTCTTCGTCACGATACCGCTTTGGATCTGTAACCATCCAGTATATCTCAAACGTGTCCTTCTCCTGCTCTCTGATATAGTCCGAAAGATATCGCGGATTGCAGGAATAATCATATCCTTTGCCGCCTGTAAGCCCGGTAAAAAGCCAGCCGGTTCTTCTGGATCGGGAAGAGGCAAAATGGAAACAGCAATATCTGCAGACATTTGCTGTACAGATATTTGATAAAACTTTTCATACCCTATCTCCTCTGGTTTTCCGTTGTCTTTTTATGCTCTTTCCCGGAAAATCCATAATATTTCCACACACCATGGAGAGCATAGGAAGCAAAATAATAACAGGATTTCAAGATGCCAAAACCCAGGTAACGATATACCATAAAGGTCATTCTCGCCGACTGCAATTTATTTCCTGATTTTCCCTGATTACTTAGCCTATATTTTAACAGAGGTTCCCGGATACCACAAGCTTTTTTATATTTTTGCAGGATTTTCAGCCAGGTAATGTAATCTTCGTGGCTGTCATCGTGCTCCATCGGATAGTTTTTCGCAACTTCCGTTTTCAAAACAACGGAAGAACAGTTGATGCTGTTATGATGCAAAAGGTCACGGTAGGTGATTTCTTCTTTTACCGGAATGATCCGTCCGGTCAGTTCGCCCTGAGGAGTCATCAGCTCTCTTGCCGTACAGCTTAAAAAACAGCCTGTCCTTTCCATAGCATCTGTCTGCTTTTTAATTTCCCGGCTGCCCAGTAATCATCGGCATCCAGAAACGCGACATATCTGCCTTTCGCCATGGCCACACCTTTGTTCCGGCTTCCGGCCGCACCCAGATTTGTCTTATTTTTAATAAAAGAAAACGCAGGGTTATCCCGATACGTCTCCAGCACCTGCTCCAGGTTGTCACCGGAGCCATCGTCTATAACGATGATCTCCAGCGATACCTCCTGGATCAACACGGACTCGATCGCTCTTGATATCAACCCTGCACAATTATAGGCCGGTATGATCACGGATACTAACGGTCTTTTTTTCCATAAATACGGTTCTCCTATTGCTGTTTTCCGGTTTCTTTCATTTCCTTTTCTTCCTCTTCTTTGATCTGCTCCAGATTTTCCTTGGTAGCAGCCGTCACCTGCCATTTTTCCACGCCTTCGGTATTTTCTTTCTGGAACAGGATCTTAAAGGTCAGAAACATCAGTTTTATATCCAGCACAAAACTGTAATTCTCAATGTAGGTCAGATCTAGTTTTAATTTATCATACGGTGTTGTGTTGTATTTTCCATAAACCCTGTGCAAATCCGGTCAGTCCCGCCTTCACCTTCAGGCGGTAATCAAACTCCGGTATTGCTTTTTTTGTACTCTTCTGCGATCTGCGGACGCTCCGGTCTCGGACCGACCATAGACATATCGCCTTTGAGGATATTGAAAAGCTGCGGTAATTCATCCAGGTGAAGATTTCGGATCACACGTCCAACCGGTGTGATACGATCATCATGCTTCATCGCCAGCCTTGCTCCCTGTTTTTCCGAATCCACACGCATGCTGCGGAATTTCATTACATAAAAGACTTTGCCTCCTTTTGTCAGTCTCGCCTGTTTATAAAATACCGGACCTTTGTCGTACAGTTTCACCAGAATGGCAATGACGATCATAAACGGCGATGCCACAATAATTCAAGCAAAGAAGTTACAATATCAAATGCCCGTTTGAAGAACTGCTGCTCGGCTGTCAGTCCGCGATGGCGGAACAAAAGCAGAGAGGTATCAAACAGGTGAATATTTTCCGCACTCATGATCATAATATCCGATATCTTCGGAATGCTGTAGCAGCGGATATCTTTTTTCAAAGCAATATTTCAGCAGGATATTTCGCTCGGATGCCGGAATATCTCCAAGTACCACTGCATGATACTCATCGATCCGCCCTTTGATCGCATCCAGCCCTTTGCTGATATGGATCTTCTCGCAGATGTTGTATTTATCCTCACGGCTGGAAATCTTCTGGATCAGATCCTGCGGGCTGTAATCTCCATATACCAGCAGCATCTGTCTCGGCGGATAGATTTTTTGTATAGATCCACCGCATAAATACGACCCAGACTACAACGATCACCAGATCAACGCCGGTCATTTTCAGAATCGGCTCTATGAATTTCGTAAACTTCCAGCGTCCGATCAGTGCCAGCTGCAGATACGTGATCGCATTTACACAGAGCACGGAAAGAACCTGGGAATACAGTACTTCAAAAACCCGCAAATATCCTACTTTGAAGCCGCCGTAAATACGGTAGAAGAAGTACAGCATCAAAGCATATTGTGCAATGACTACATAGTTTCCGCGTTTCCAGAAAGCTTCTCCGATCGCTCCGGAAAATGCATAATCCTTAAACCATACATAAGCGAACACACCTGTCTGGAGTGTCAGAATAAATGCAGATGCCAGAAACATGATCAGTCTTTTATAACGTTCTCTGTTTTCCATATACTTATCCTCTTCATATAAAATTCTATACTTTTACATCGCCGATAAGTTTACAACACTTTCTCCAAAATTACAATAGCAAAGTCTGTGGCAATGCATGGGATTATGCTTACCATTTATCTTTATAGACCGAGTAACCCCCTACTTTTCCTATCTTTTCAAATCCATTTCTCTGAATTTTAGTATCCTGCTGTTCATCTGCAAGAAAAACCAGATAATTCACGCCCTGCTGCCGGATCCTGCGGATCAGCTTTTTGATCTTCGGCTGTTCTTTTTCGCATCTGACGGCGGATTTTCCGCACTGGTTTCTCTGATTTGGAACGCCTTCCGTAAAGCAGCCGGATCGATGCATCATACTGCCGCACATAACCGACCAGATCTTCCGGCATCACTGCAAGAGCCGTCTCGCCTTCTGTTCTTGTGGCGGCTATCAGGTTACTGATCTGACACGCATCCGCCGGAAGTTTCTGCATATTGACTGCTTTCTGATAGATAGCCTGACTGCCCACATAAGGATTCTTTCCGGTCACGATGATCAGTGCCATCAGCAGAGATGCACATACAGCCTGAACCGTTTTTTTTTCTTTCCTGCTGTACATACGCTCACTGCCACATAGGCTAAAATCACGGACGTTGGCAGAATCCAGAACATTCTCCAGTAAACAAATCCACCAATGCAGTATTTCATAATGATCCTTGCCGTAAGCGGACAGATATAAACGGCTGCAAATAACAGGGTATACCCCACCAGCCATTTACGGTTTTCTTTGTCATCACGTTTCAGGATCAGAAAGAGGAGTGCCGCTGCAAACAACAGATAATGCCATCCACTTCCGATGTACCAGCCTGCCCTTTCTATGGCAATCTGAAATGCTGTTATCATGATTCTACCCTTTCTTCTAGCGTATGATCACATATGCCGCCGCACAGATAACATTCGGCAGGCAGCATATCACTGCTCTTTTTATGTTTCCCCAATTTCTGTCTTTCACCGCATACAAAAGTGTCATAAGCCCCAGCATGATCGGTGCCAGCATAATACCCATGCCAGACACTAGACATGCCGATGTCATCATCAAAAACAATGTCACCCATGCACCGCACATCCGGTTCGTTTCCATGCATTCCTTTGCCTGCAAAAAAATCGCCGGAAGCACAAACGATGCCAGAAGAGCCTTTCCCTGCCAGATACGGATCGACAGAAATGTTCCCTGCGTGTAGACTGAATAATAAGAAAACATCTGAATCAGCACCAGAAACAGCAGAAACAGTCCCACTTTCCGATCATCTTTATCAAACAGTTTTCTTCCGATCTTCCAGTAAACAAGATAGGAAATCAGAAGAAAGAAGACCGGTTCGACCGTATGTGCCACAACCGCCGCATGCATATGCACCATATCACTGTAGAATGCAAGCAGGATCGGAAACGGTGCAAACACATATCTCGCCGGAAGATACGATGCCAACATTCCGGTATAGGCATCGTACGTGAACATCCGTTCGTCTCCAGAGTCGTGGTTGCCGTTGCCACATAAAAGGCGTCATCCAGATCCGTTGCCATGCCAAAAACATAAGCTCCCATCTGTATGGCAACCAGCAGAAATGCAAGCCACATGGCCGCTGGAATTTTTTTTTCGTGAAAGGCTCTTTTTTTCCGTTCTGCTCCATCTGCCCTGTTCTTTTTTTATTTTTCCAGGCAAAGATGACTCCTGCCAGAGCCAGCACGCAGACAAGTATCTCATAGCTGTATTTCAGAACTGCAAATGACTGCCTGGTAAAATGAGTGGCAACGCCAGCAGCTCAAATACTGCAAACAGCAGAACATAACCGCAGATCAGAGCATCTGCCATTCGCACAAACCAGTCTTTCTCCTTCCCTGTCTCAAAAACAGGAAGATTTCCTGCTGCAAGCGGAATGATAAGAAACCACAGCAGAATCTCGAATCCTTTGATCGCCATCCGACTTTTTCTCCTTTATTCCGAAAGTGCTTTCGTTTCCGGTGTCACCTGTTCTGTTGTCGATGTCACATTACCTGTTTCCGGTGTCACCTGTTCTGCCTTCTGTCTTGCTGCCTCGGCTCTTGTCTTCTTTTTTGCAGATGCCATTTGCATCAAAACGATACTTTTGCCGTCGATCACTGCCTTAGTGCCGGTAAGGCGGACACCTTTTCTGTCCAGATAATAATAGTTTCCATTATATACTACCCAGCGTTTTTTCATTTTGGCTCCGGTCTTCGGATTCAGATAATAATATTTGCCTCTGTATTTGAACCATCCGCTTCTTCTCACACCGGTAGACTTTTTAAAATAACAGGTTCTGGAACCGACTTTTACCCAGCCGGTCTGCATACGTCCTGCCACATCAAAATAATAATAGTTTGCTCCGATCTTCTGCAATCCGCTAAGTGCTGCTCCGGTTTCCGGATCAAAATAGTATTTGTAACCTTTGCGTACCTTAAATCCACGATACAGTTTGCCGCCCTTTGCCGCATAGTACTGTTTCTCGCCTATTTTAAACCGGCCCGTCATCACCTGACCGCCGTTTTTCACATAGTACAGGGCACCGTTTGCCTGAAGGAATCCGCTGTAGGCACTTCCGTCTTCATTAAAATAATATTTTTTATCATTAATTTTTACAAATCCGGAAACTTTATGCCCTTCTTCGTCCAGATAATATTCTTTGCCTGCATCGGTAATCCATCCGGTTTTCTTATTGCCGTTCTTATCCAGATAAATCCATTCATCTCCGATCTGATTCCAGCCACGCATTTTCGTGATACCGTAATGGCGTGCGATCGCAGTTGCATCTGCAACAGCCACCGCTTTGATCTTGGCATCGCTTCCATAATATTTCAGACAGTCAGAAGGATTGTTCACAAATCCATGCTCTATGATCATGGTCGGGATCTTCCACTGCCTTCCATAATAGATAATGCCAAGTCCTTCCCCCTTCAGATAGCCGAGATTCTTCATTCCGACCGTTGAAAGATTGCTCACAATATCCGCAGCAAGTGCTCTTGCTTCCACAGCATAATCTGCTTTGTTGCTTGAGATTGGCACATAGGCAAGTGCTCCGGAAACGGTATCCTGCTGATTTCCGGTTGAATTGATGTGCAGGCTCACCAGTGCATCTGCTCCCAGATCTTTTGCCACTTTTACACGGTCATAGCGATCCATGTCCACATTATTGCTGAACCTTGTCATATAAACAACGATACCGGAGTATTTTTCCAGCTCTTCTTTACAGTACTGTGCCATTTTTAAAGTAATGGTCTCCTCCGCATAAGTCACACCGTTCCAGGTACGTCTCGCACCTGCATCGTGTACATCATGTCCGGGATCCAGTACCAGAACAACGTTTCCATTCGAAGCATGTGATGTGACCCCCGTGCAGAACACAAGTCCCAGCATCGCAGCTGCTGCCAGATTTTTTAATATTTTCTTCATCTTTTCCTCCTGATTTCGAAATACTCTCGTAATTTCTTCTTATTTTTACAACCACAATGTAAAAATCACTTCTTATTTTCGTTCATTTTTGTGATACACATTACTTTACATAGTACCCTAAAAAGGTCTGCCTGTCAATCTCTTAAACCTCTGTTAATAATTGCTCATTTGTACAAGCCTGATCGCAATTTAGACTTTTGACACTTGCATCATTTTATTTTATAGTAAAGTAATGGTAACAGAATTATCTTTTATAATCCATGTTTTATTTGACTGCAAATTTCCAGAGAATGGAGGAGTTTATGCATTTTAAGAAAATATTGTCTGCCAGCATTCTGGCATCTGCCCTGATTTTCTGTATCCCGCAGGCTATTTATGCTGCACCAGATGCGAAAACGGAAACACCTGTCACATATGGCTGGAATTCAGATGCCCTGGGGCGTTTCTTTCTGACAGAGAACGGTTCCCGTGCCACAGGATTTTGTAGCATTGATCAGAAAGTATATTATTTTGACCCGGACGGCTATCTTTTTACGCCCTCCCAGGAAGGTGTCATGTACCTCGCCCAAAAACCTTATTATTTCCTTGCGGACGGATCTGTAAAAACAGGTCTTTTCTCCATAAAATCAGAAAGTGGTATCTCCTGGTATTATGCCGGAGCCAATTATCAGCTGTTTACAAACCGTACCATTACCCTTGGCGGCAAAATTTACTGTTTCGGAGCCAACGGAAAATCACTTCCAAAGGGACTTCAGGCTTTAAATGGAAAAAAATATCTGATCAGTGCTTCCGGAACCGCAAAGACTGGCCGTCGGAAATATAAAGGAAAGACTTATTTTTTCGACAGCACCGGAGCAATGATGATCGGAAAAGTTACTTACAAAAACAAAACTTATTTTACAAAAGCAAATGGTACGCTTGCCAAAAAGGCTGGGTAACTTCCAACGGAAAAACGTATTATCTGAACAGTAACGGCACCCTTCAGACCGGATGGTTCCTTTATAAAAACAAATGGTACTGCCTGAACAAAAAAACAGGAGCCATGTATAAAAACAAATGGGTAAAAAAGATGGGAAAAAGTGTCGCGTCGGAAAAGACGGCACCCTTCAGACCGGATGGTTCAAAGCTAAAGGCAAAAAATATTATGCCGATGCTTCGGGAAATAAGATGGGCGTACCTTACATCGGCGTACAGCAGATCAAAAAAAGAAAATCTATGTTTTTGATTCAAGCGGTGTTCTCGGAAAAGGCTGGACCGTCTATGGCAGCCGCAAATATTATGCAAACGCAAAGGGCGAAATCACCAGAGGCTTTAAAACGATTGACGGAAAAACGTACTTTTTCAATGATTACGGCTCCATGCATACCGGATGGCTGTACTATAATGGTAAGTACTATTATCTGAATCCGTCCGATGGTGTTATGGTGACCGGCACTAAAAATATCGGCGGCACCTCCTATACATTCTCAGATTCCGGAATCTCAAGCCGTGCTCTGGAAGGGAACTGGACCGTAAAAAGTAAACCGACAGCAAAATGTAGTTACTGTCTACAAAGGCAATACTCCGGTGCGTGCCATGATATGCTCAACCGGTCTGAACAACGGAACTCCGCTCGGTACATTCACGATCCAGGATAAACTGTATACCCATGCACTTTATGGACCTTCGTTTGGATATTACTGTTCTCACATCACAAGTGAAATCCTGTTTCATTCGATCCCACAGCCACAGCTTGGCAGAAAAAATCTGCCGGCCTATAAATACAACCTACTCGGCACTCAGGCTTCTGAAGGCTGCATTCGCCTGAGTATGGGAGATGCCTACTGGCTGTTCAACACCGTTCCGATCGGTACGACCGTTGTAGTATACGATTCTCCAAACCCGGGACCGCTCGGTAAACCAAAAGGCATTAAAATCCCACTCTCTCAGAGCTATGACCCTACTGATCCACTGTACTTTAACACCGGAAAATAGATCTTTGACGTAAACAAGAGAATACAGAAAAACAAAAAACCCGCCCGGTCATTCAAAACAACCGGGCGGATTTTCATCTACGTTTCCTGAAGATCTTAATTTTTCTGTTCTTCTCCAAGTCCTTCTTCCACAGCCTTTACCATCGTGGCAAGTGCCTGATCCTCGTCTTCCCCTTCACATTCGAACGTGATCTCATCACCTTCCTTTACGCAGGCTCCCAGCACACTGAGTACGCTCTTTGCATTCACAGTCGCTTCACGAAATGTAAATCTGACGCGGCACTTAAACTGCAACGCTGTACTGCAAAGTACTCCTGCCGGACGTAAATGAAGACCGGAAGGATTTTTCACTCTTACCTTCTGACTTACCATAAGTTTACCCTCCTGTTACCGCATTCTGCGGTTTTCCCTGTAATAAATTTTACTCACTTCTACTCCTCCGCAGCTGAAATCACCGTATTACTGCCGCTTGTCTTCTGCTTTTTGGTCAGGTTTACGACAATCTTCACTTCCGAAGTCAGTTCGTAGCCATTCGGCAGGGTAATCTGAACCGGGACTTCATGTCTCCCTTCTTTCTGATAGAAGTCAGATCCAACACTGCCTTGACATCATTCTGATCAATATTATCCAACGATCCGTCTACTGCTGCAACTTCTACCGTGATCTTATCTGCAGGTGTCAATACCATATCCAGATCGGTCGGTCTTCCTTTTATCGTAATCGCAGAGAGAGGAATATCAATTTTCTTGGTTCCCATCTTCTCCATAATAACACGAACTGATAAGGTTGAAGCCGTTCCGCTCTTTACTTTTAATTTATCTTTATAATTTTCTTTCAGATAATCCGCAAGATTAATCGTATCAGAGGTAAAACTTTCTGAAACACCCTCTACAGAAATCATATCCGTTAAAGAAAGTTCCCCGTTCAATTCTGCAAGTGTCTCTTCATCTCCGGCAATACTGATATTCTCCGGAGTCACTTTCACTTCGGACACACAGTATCCCGGTGCCGGGTCACCGTAAGTTCCGATATTTACTTTTTACATTCTGTTCTACTTTCCAGAGCTGGATCTTTGCACTTAACACGCCATCTTTGATCAGGTCGCCGCTGCTCGTTGTAAAGACCAGCTTATCCAACTGGCTCTGTGTAAAATCGGTGCCATTTTTATCGGTGACAACAATATTTCCTTTTACTGTTTTATCCGAAGAAAGTCCGTTCACGCTCACCGACATACTGACTCTGTGAATGATATTCATCAGCGACTCCGCCCCCGCAATATTGATCGTATCGCCCTCTTTGATCGTAGAAGTCCCGATGTCATATCCATCGACCGGCTCCCCCGGTCGTATCCACTTCCACACCGAACGATTCCTGCACAACATTTTCAATCTTGATCTTCAGGGATGCCGGTTCACACTCCCAGTTTGCCTTGGTGAGTGCACTGCTGGTACATTCCAGTGTATATGGCACTGCATTTCCGAGCGTCACATTCCGCATATCGGCAACCACTTTAAAATCTTTTTGACTGAAGCTTGTTCAGCACAGATTCTCTCGCTTTCACCCATACTTTTACTTTATCGGTATCCTCCTGAACACTGAATGTCTTGTCCACGCCAAAACAGTCACTGTTGCGGATTTCCACTTTTACATCCGAAAAGGACTGCACTTTTTCCGGATCATCCACATTGACTACAAAAATCCACATCATGCAGGCAACCAGCACCGACACTATTTTCAGGCCAAGATTACTGGTCAATATTCTCTTTATTCTGGTTGATATTTTCCTCATTCTTGCCTTTTCCTTTCCAGAATTTAAATCTTTTTTGTACTTACATTTTTATCCTGAAGAATAACCAGCTGTTCTTTCAGTTCTTCCGGTGTCACATCTCTGGTAAGAACGCCTTTCTGTGCAATGGATACATTTCCCGTCTCTTCTGAAACAATAATCGTCAGAGAATCTGTCACTTCGCTGATACCGACACCGGCTCTGTGGCGGGTACCAAGCTCTTTGCTCAGCTCCATGTTATCCGAAAGAGGCAGATAACAGGTTGCGGAAATAATACGGTTTCCTCTGACAATGATTGCTCCGTCATGCAGCGGTGTATTATGCTCAAAAATATTCAGCAAAAGCTGACTGGTAACCAGAGAATCCAGCTCGATACCGGTTCTTATATACTCAGTAAGCTTGGTGTTTTTTTCCAGAACGATCAGAGCACCGGTCTTTGCTTTTCCCATCTCAAAGGAGCCTTTCACCAGCTCGTTGACGGTCTTGTCGCTGAAACGTTCCTCTGCATCTTTTTCCATATCAAACGGTATCAGCGAAGAAAGGAACTTCTTTTCGCCAAGCTGTTCCAGAGCCCTCCTCAGCTCCGGCTGAAAAATAACGGCCGTTGCCACAAGGATCGCATTGATACCTTTGCTGACCAGAAACAGAATGGAATCCAGGTTCAGAAGTGTGGCAATAAAGATAAAAACGATCATGACCAGGATGCCCTTCATCAGAGTCCACGCCCGGGTGTTCCGGATCCAGATCAGGATGTGGTACACTACAAAGGAAAGTATGATGATCTCCAACACATCGAATAAGTAAACGTAAGGCTGGAAAGATAACTATGAATGAATTGTTTCATGCCCATCATGATGTTCACGTCCTTTCCTGTCGATTCTTCCTGCTTCCATTTCCTGACTGTCCTTATCGTTTCGGTATCGTTTCGGTACTGCCTCGACATAGTAATAATAATCATTATCTTCAAACTGAAGATTTTCTATTTTGCGGTAATCCAGATTAAAAAACAACTGTTCCAGCAGAAATGCCACTGCCGCCGAGATCAATGTTCCGATCAGGATCCATAAAATCCCGATCTCCAGATGCAGCATCATGTAACCTGCCATCATCAGCACCAGATAAATGACCGTACCCGCTGCGATCGCAACTTTCCATGCATGCTTCATCGCCATCCTTCTTGCCAGAAATACAACAGCAAATACTGCCAGCAGCACAACCAGCATCAGGATCATCTCCTGCTCACCCAGAAGCGTATCGATCATTGTCTGCAGTTCTGCAAGGATCTTTTCCGCAGTGCTCTGTTTTGCCATCGCAAGATCCACCGATGCACCGCCCAGCTTTCCTATCGTCGATAACGTATAGTAAAATACCGTGCCCGCGGTCATAGCTGCTGCGGACATCGTACTTCCCATCAGCCCGAAACTGATCGGTACGATACACGGGACATGGAAGAAAAGTCCGAGGATTGTCAGCAGCATGGCCCATGCCTGTCTCGATGCAAATGCAAAATATAAAAGCAGTACTGCCAGCAAAACGCCTCCTCCGACTGCCAGCGATGCGATTGATACGGACGCAAACTGCAGCAGTGCTGCGACAAATGCCAGTACAATCATAACATTCGGCGGCAGAATCGCACAGATCAGTGCCAGAATCAGTTCCACAAAAATATTTCCAAAAATGCTTTTTCCGCCAATCCGACCATTGATCTGCATAAACAGAATCAACGCTGTAACAAATTTGGCAGCGGCATCGATGTAATTTCCATATTCACTGTAATATTTTTTTCGAATAATGTCCTGATATTATAAATTCCCTTCACTTTTTTCCTCCTGAGATCTGTCACTTCCAGTATTTCTATATCATCTTCATCTTCCAGTCTCTGCAGCAGCACCTGATAGTGCCGGAACAGCTCCTGCCCGTAAAAATACCGTTTCATAGTTATCACATAGGTAAGCAGCAGACCTGCGGTCATACACAGCAGATAGCTAATGATCACTCCGGCCAGTATCCCCTTGATCTGCATACGGTTAAGCTTCTCGATCAGCATATCCATATTGGCCACTCCCCAGAGCAGAAGTCCTATCATATATGCAACAGTAAGATAACACGCATTTTTTCAGCAGCTGTACTGCCACATAATCACTGCGATAATATTCTCTGGCTTTTTGCAGTTCCTCCCCATGGTGCTTTTCCATAACTGCAATTTTAGACATTGTTCGTATTTTTTTCTTATTCAGCATAGTTACCCCTTAATGATTCCTCTGTCTTTTTTTCAGTATAACATAAAATCCTGTCTCTGAAAAGTATCTCTCAGCAATCTGGTTTTCCTGTACAAAGCACAAGAAAATGTACTTCTTCTGCTCCCGCCATCCAAAGCACCTTCGCCGCTTCGTCCATCGTAACCCCAGTTGTATAGATATCATCCACAAGCAGTACTTTCTTTAATTCTAACGCATTTGTCGAAGTTTTAAAAGCATTTTTCAGATTTATTTCTCTTTCTTTTCTTCCAAGACTTTTCTGCGGTATCGTTTTCCGTACACGCACGAGGCTTTTTGTATCAACCGGGATCTGAAGCCTTTTCCCAAGACATTTTGCCAGTATTTCCGCCTGATTGTATCCCCTTTGTCTCTTTTTTTTTCTCTTATACATCGGAATCGGAATGATCACATCCGATTCCAGGTGCGGATCTCATCTCCACAGACACGCTCCATTTCCGATACATAAAATCCGGCATATTCTCTTTTGTTGTGAAATTTAAACTGATATACAGATTTCCTGATTTCTTTTTCATAGAGAAAAACAGCCCTTCCCGATGTAAAAAATGCGTTTTTTCCTGACAGTCCGGACAATACTCTGTTTCCAAAGATGCCACCGGCTTCCCACACGTTTTACATTTCGGTCCCCTGATCGGTACTGCTTTTGTTCGACATTTCATACAAATAAGTGCCGCTTTATCTGTTAAAATATCCTGACAAAGCGGACAGCGTCTTGGATAGAGGAGCGTGATCATCTCCTCCAGTGCCTGAATCATAATACAAATTCACAGATCCGCTGCCTCAGGGATGTGTAGCGTATCTGTTCATATTTATTATCGATCATTTGATTGACCGCATACGGACTTCCGACGATCGTAACGCAGGAACGTGCTCTTGTGACCGCTGTATAGAGCAGATTGCGGTTCATCAGCATCCTCGGTCCGTTCAGCAGCGGGAGGATCACGGCCGGATATTCACTTCCTCTGTGCCTTATGCACCGTCAGTGCATAGGCAAGCTCCAGCTCTTCGAGCTCTTTAAGGAATATTCTGCAAAACGGCACTCATCAAATTCCACTGTCACCATTTCTGCATATGTATTGATCTCACGGATAATGCCCATGTCACCGTTAAAAAACACCGCAGCCTTTGTCAACCGGAATCCCATATTTTCCGCGTACCTCCCACTCCATCTGATAGTTGTTGCGGGTCTGCATGACTTTGTCACCTTCCCGGAATTTGCATCTACCGGTATCTTTCTCATTCTTTTCCGGTGACGGTGGATTGAGATACTGCTGAAAGATCGTATTGAGACGTTCCACACCAAGAAGCCCTTTCCGCATCGGTGTCAGAACCTGGATATCATACGGATCTGCATCTACATAAGAAGGTAATTTTTTCTGGATCAGTGTCAGTGCAACACTGATGATCACATTTGCATCTTCCCGTTTCAGAAAAAAGAAATCCCGGCTCTTATTGTCCATCACGATATGTTCACCCTTATTGATCTTATGGGCATTTAAAACGATATCACTTCCGCCCTCCTGGCGAAAAAATGTGTGTCAGACACACTACCGGAAAACATTCTGATTCTATGATATCCTTCAGGACACTTCCCGGTCCCACGGAAGGCAGCTGATCCCTGTCACCAACCAGGATCAGTCTCGTTCCAACGGTGACAGCTTTCAACAGAGCATGCATCAGATAAATATCCACCATGGACATCTCATCCACAATGATCACATCTGCCTCCAGCGGATTCTCTTCGTTTCGTTCAAACTGTTTTGGTCCTTCTTCCTCATCTGCTGCCCCGGAAATCTCCAGCATGCGGTGTATGGTCTGTGCTTCACAGCCGGTCGCCTCCTGCATTCGTTTGGCTGCCCGTCCGGTTGGTGCCGCCAGTCGCACTTCCAGACCTTCTGAGTCAAAATAATCGATCATTGCATTGATCGTTGTTGTTTTTCCTGTTCCCGGACCACCGGTCAGAACCAAAAGGCCGTGACCGGCAGCTGTAACCACTGCCTCTTTCTGAAGCTCATCGAGCTCATACCCGGAATGTTTTCCCAACTTATCCATTCGCCTGCTGATCTTCTTCTCATCGATCTTGCAGGATATGTTCAGATCATGGAGCATTTTTGCTGTATTCAATTCCGTGTAATAGGCATTGATCCCATATACGCAAATCTGCTTCTCCTGCTCTTTGAGTATCAGCCTGCGTTCTACTGCCAGATCCATGATATGTTTCTCTACCAGCTCCTGACTTACACCCAGAAGCTCCACCGTTCTTGCCAGAAGCTCCATCTTCGGCAGATACACATGACCTTCCAGAGAGATCCTGGTCAGCACATGCAGAATACCGCTGCGGACCCGGAAATCTGAATCCGTATGGATCCCGACTTTTGAGGCTATTTCATCCGCGATTTGAAATCCGACGCCATTTATATCGTCTGCCATCTGATATGGATTGTCCTGAATCACAGCGTACAGTCTTGCTCCGTACTGCTTATAAATCTTGGCTCCAAGTGTATTGGAAATACCATATTGCTGCAAAAAAGATCATCGCTTTTCGCATATCTCTTTTTTCTGATACCTGTTCTGAGATCTCACGGGCCTTTTTCTCACTGATTCCTTTGACTTCCGCCAGTCGTTCCGGCTCTTCTTCCATAATGCGAAAAGTATCTTCTTTAAATTTCCGCACAATCCTGGCTGCCAGTGCGATTCCGATCCCTTTGATCACACCGGAACCAAGATAACGTTCGATCGCCGCCGTATCTTCCGGATCTTTTATTTCCAGTTTCTGGATCTGGAACTGTGTCCCGTAAACTGCATGTTCGGTATAGTACCCGGTCGCTTCGATCAGCTCCCCTTCTGTGATCACCGGGAAGGTACCCACACAGGTCAGTTCTTCTCCTTCGTGGTTCACAACCATAACCGTGTAACCATTGTCACTGTTCCGAAAAATCAGATGATCTATATATCCTTTTATTTTATCCATGAATTTCTGCTTAAATCCCCTTACTCTATCAGTTTGCCATTGCCGGCTGTCAGCTCCACAAATTTCCCGGTGCCGATTGCTACTGCGGTCATCGGATCTTCTGCAGTCACCGTATTAATGCCTGTTTTCTCTTCGATCAGCTCTTCCAGGCCCCCAAGCAGTGAACCGCCCCCCGTCAACACGATACCACGATCCACAACATCGGCTGCCAGTTCCGGCGGCGTACGCTCCAGAACGCCATGTACTGCCTCAACGATCTGTGAAGTTGTCTCTTTTAAAGCATCTCTTGTCTCCTCTGAAGTCACACGAACGGTTTTCGGCAGGCCGGTAACAAGATCTCTCCCTCTTACTTCCATTACTTTCTGATCCGGACGTTCAATCGCAGTTCCAATATTGATCTTGATATCTTCTGCCGTACGTTCTCCGATCAGAAGATTATGTTTTTTCCTTACATAACGGATGATTGCCTCATCAAAATCATCACCGGCCACCTTGATCGAAGTGCTCACAACAATCCCGTCCAGAAATCACCGCCACATCACAGGTACCCCACCGATGTCCACGATCATATTGCCGCACGGACGGGATATATCGATCCCGGCTCCGATGGCTGCCGCGATCGGCTCCTCAATGATAAATACTTCTCTTGCACCTGCCTGATAGGTTGCATCTTCCACCGCCTTTTTCTCGACCTCTGTAATGCTGCTCGGCACACAGACACTGATCCTCGGTTTGCGAAAAGACATTCTGCCGATCGCTTTCTGGATAAAATACTTCAGCATCTGTTCGGTCACGGTATAATCAGAAATAACGCCCTTACGCAGCGGGCGAATTGCAACGACATTGCCTGGTGTACGCCCAAGCATCAGTCTTGCCTCCTCTCCGATTGCTTTGATTTTATTTGTATCACGGTCAAAGGCTACTACGGAAGGCTCTTTTTAAAACAACGCCTTTTCCTTTCACGTACACCAGTATACTCGCAGTGCCAAGATCTATTCCAATATCTGTTGAATTCATTCCTGTGTTCTCCTTTCTCCATCAGGATCTTCCCCCTGCCTGTCCTTGGTTTATTATATACAACGGCTTTCTTCTTGAAAAGGGGTTTTTATTTTTTTTTCTTCTTTTCATTTTTTATTAATATTTAAGACATACTTTTAACACATTTCTATTCTATACTGTAGCTGTATTAGTGAAGAGCTAATATATTTCATAATAACTCACACTACGCAACACCCACACGTTGCGTAGTACTCCCTCAAAATATTTTAATTTTTCTCTTTCCTTTGAAGAAGGCACCGCAGGTGTCTTCTTCATTTTTATGTCACAAGTTCCGTTTTTTCCTTTTCAGTACAAAAGAATGAACAGAAAGTGTTACAGAGTGCCAGACGTAAAAAAAGACAGGTCACATCTCCTCTTGTGTTGAAAGAAGAAATAGCCTCCACACCTCCTGCCCAGCCGATTACGCTATGGAAACGGAAAGTTTTTTAGCAAATATCTGTGGTTTGAAAAAGCTTTCCGCTTAAGCGACCCCGGGCAGGCCAGTAGCTTTTGGCAATGTGCAAACGAAACCGCATTGTAAAACATAGTGCGTAAAATAATACAGCCATGATGAATTCGAAAACAAATCACTCTGACGGTAGCGAGGCTTCCGTCGTGAGGTTTGCGATGTTGCCGCCCCAGAGAGCCGTTGTCTGAGCCTCGAAGAGGCGAGTTTAGGCGAAGGGCTGCTAACACACGAGCGAACCGAACAGGAAACGATGCGTGTCAGGAGATTGTTTTCGAATCATCATGGCGTCCTATTTTTACCAAACTATTTTTTACAACATTCATTTGCACATTAAGAAAATCTTCACAGATATTTCTTCACGTATTTTCCGGTATAAGACTTCTCAGCTTTCGCCACCTCTTCCGGCGTTCCTTTCGCGATCACGGTTCCTCCTTTATCGCCGCCCTCCGGTCCGATATCGATCAGATAGTCCGCCGTCTTGATGACATCCAGATTGTGCTCGATTACCACAACGGTATTTCCGCCCTCTGCAAGCCGGTGCAGAATCTCGATCAGCTTCTGCACGTCCGCAAAATGCAGTCCGGTAGTGGGCTCGTCCAGGATATAGATTGTCTTTCCCGTGCTCCGTCTACTCAACTCTGCAGCCAGCTTGATCCGCTGCGCTTCACCGCCGGAAAGCTCTGTAGACGGCTGTCCCAGGCGGATATAGGATAATCCTACATCATACAAAGTCTGGATCTTTCGTTTTATGGACGGAATGGAATCAAAGAATCCCAGTGCTTCTTCTACCGTCATATTGAGCACATTATAGATACTTTTTCCTTTATATTTTACTTCCAATGTCTCCCTGTTATAGCGTTTTCCTTTGCACACTTCGCATGGCACGTAAACGTCCGGCAGAAAATGCATCTCAATTTTCAGGATTCCGTCTCCGGAACATGCCTCGCAGCGTCCTCCTTTTACATTGAAACTGAATCTTCCTTTTTTTTGTAGCCGCGTGCTTTCGCATCCTGTGTTGCTGCAAACAGATCTCGTATCTGATCAAATACGCCGGTGTATGTTGCCGGATTCGAACGCGGTGTTCTTCCGATCGGTGACTGGTCAATGGCGATCACTTTATCAAGCTGTTCCATACCGACAATGTCTTTGTGTTTGCCCGGAATGGTTCTGGCACGGTTCAGCGTTTTTGCCAGATGTTTATATAAAATTTCATTGACAAGCGAACTTTTTTCCAGAACCGGAAACGCCGGTCACGCAGGTCATAACACCAAGCGGAAAATCTACATTGATATTCTTCAGATTATTTTCTGCTGCTCCGACCACTTTCAGCCAGCCGGTCGGCGTTTTGCGTACAGAAGGAACAGGGATTTTCTTTGCACCGCTTAAATACTGCCCGGTCACGGAATCGGGACACGCCATAATTTCCTGTGCATTTCCCACTGCTACCACTTTTCCGCCATGTTCGCCGGCTCCCGGACCGATGTCAACAATGCAATCGGCAGCAAACATGGTATCTTCATCATGTTCAACCACAATCAATGTATTTCCAAGATCTCTCAGATTTCGCAATGTATTCAAAAGCTTATCATTATCTCTCTGATGCAGTCCAATACTTGGTTCATCAAGGATATAAGCAACTCCAACCAGGCCTGAACCGATCTGGGTCGCCAGACGGATTCTCTGTGCCTCACCTCCGGAAAGAGTACCCGTCGCTCTTGCAAGTGTCAGATAATCCAGTCCTACATCCATCAAAAAGCGGATACGTGCCCTGATCTCTTTTAAAATCTGCTTTCCGATCAGTTCCTGCTGCTTTGTAAGTGTCAGCTTTTCCATAAATTCCTGCAGTTTTTCAATAGACAGTGAGGTTATTTCATAGATATTTTTATCTCCTACTGTAACAGCCAGTGCTTCCTTTTTTCAGTCTCTGACCTTTGCAGGTCTTACATGGTGTGATCCGCATGAAAGACTCATACTCCTGCTTCATCGTATCGGAACCTGTTTCCCGATAACGGCGTTCTACATTACGGATCAGACCTTCAAAAGCCACATCATAAACTCCTTCGCCTCTCTGTCCCTTGTAATGCACTTTCAGGACTTTTCCGTCGGTGCCATGAATAATGACATGTTTGATCTCCTCCGGATAATCCTGAAATGGCGTTGCAAGATCAAACTGATATTCTTTAGCCAGTGCATCCAGAATCGCTCTTGTAAAGCTTCCTTTATCTGTGCAGGACTGCCATCCAGTCACAGTGATCGCACCATCCAGAATACTGAGAGATGGATCCGGAATCATCAGTTCTACGTCAAATTCCATCTTATATCCGAGTCCGTAACAATCCGGGCAGGCACCAAACGGATTATTAAAGGAAACACTTCTCGGCTCGATCTCATCGACACTCACACCACAGTCCGGACAGGCAAAACTCTGGCTGAAACGCAGCAATTCTCCATCAATCACTTCCACAAACGCCAGACCATCTGCCAGGCTCAGTACATTTTCCAGTGAGTCCGTCAGTCTTTTTTCAATCCCTTTTTTTACCACGAGACGATCCACGACGATTTCGATATTATGCTTGATATTTTTCTCCAGTGCGATCTCCTCACTCAGTTCATACATGTTGCCGTCGATCCGCACACGGACATAGCCACTTTTTTTTCGCTTTTTCCAGCAACTTCGCGTGCGTTCCCTTTCTTCCACGTACAACCGGTGCAAGCAGCTGTATTTTGGTACGATCCGGCAGCTGCATGATCGCATCTACCATCTGATCGACCGTCTGTTTTTGATAACTTTTCCGCACTTCGGACAGTGTACGGTCCCAACTCTCGCGTATAAAAGTCTGAAATAATCATAGATTTCTGTCACTGTTCCTACTGTGGAACGGGGATTGCGGTTGGTAGATTTCTGATCAATGGAAATGGCCGGCGGCAGACCTTCGATGCTCTCCACATCCGGCTTCTCCATCTGTCCTAAAAACTGACGTGCATAGGACGATAGCGATTCCATATACCGCCGTTGTCCTTCCGCATAGATCGTATCAAACGCCAGAGAGGATTTTCCGGAACCAGAAAGACCGGTAAAAACAATAAACTGGTTGCGTGGTATATCAAGATCCACACTTTTCAGATTGTTTTCATTTGCCCCCCGAATCCTGATCATTGGATGTTTCTTTTCTGATTTTTCCATAATATCCTCCTACTCTTCTGTCTCCTGCAAATGCTTTTTCAACATGATCATACGATCACGAAGCTCTGCCGCCTTTTCAAAATCAAGCTCTGCTGCCGCTTTTTCATCTGTTTCTGCGTTTTCGCAATCTCGCTCTCCAGTTCCTTGCAATTCATGGATTCCGGATCTTTTTCCGGCTCAGCCTCTTTTTCTACATTTTTCGAAATACTGATCAGATCGCGAACCGCTTTCTTGATGCTCCGTGGTATTATATTATTTTCTTTATTATATTTCTCTTGGATTGTCCTTCTTCGCTCGGTTTCCTCGATTGCCGCTTTCATCGAATCTGTCATTACATCCGCATACATGATCACATGACCGTCCACATTTCGTGCTGCACGGCCAATCGTCTGGATCAGGGAAGTTTCCGAACGAAGGAAACCTTCCTTATCTGCATCCAGAATGGCTACCAGCGTGATCTCCGGAATATCCAGACCTTCTCGCAGCAAATTGATACCGACCAGCACATCAAATACATCCAGCCGCAAATCCCGGATAATCTCTGCCCTTTCCAAAGTATCAATATCCGAATGCAGATAACGAACACGGATGCCGACATCTTTCATGTAATCGGTCAGATCTTCTGCCATTCGTTTTGTCAAAGTTGTGATCAAAATCTTATGACCTTTATCGACTTCTTTGTTGACTTCTCCGACCAGATCATCAATCTGCCCTTCGACCGGACGTACTTCTACTTTCGGATCTAGCAGTCCGGTCGGCCTTATGATCTGCTCTGCCCGCAGGAGCTCATGCTCTGCTTCATACTGTCCTGGTGTCGCAGAAACAAACATAACCTGATCGAGTTTATTTTCAAATTCTTCAAAATTCAATGGACGGTTATCCTTCGCAGACGGTAAACGGAAACCATAGTCTACCAACGTACTTTTTCTGGACTGATCTCCCGCATACATCGCCCCAATCTGCGGGACTGTTTTGTGTGACTCGTCTATTATAATAAGGAAGTCATCGGGAAAATAATCCATCAGTGTATGCGGCGGCTGTCCCGGCGTCAGGCCGGCCAGATGTCTCGAATAGTTCTCGATTCCGGAACAGAATCCTGTCTCCCGGAGCATCTCGATATCAAAATTCGTCCGCTCCTCGATCCGCTGGGCTTCAATCAATTTCTCTTCTCTCTTGAAATAGCGTACACGCTCATCCAGCTCTTCCTCTATATGTTTCGCAGCCTCCAGAATTTTATCCATCGGCACAACATAATGCGATGCCGGAAAAACAGCGATATGTTCCAGTGCACAGCGGCTCTTTCCGGTCAGTACATCGATCTCTGCGATCCGCTCAATCTCGTCTCCGAAAAACTCCACACGATACGCATATTCATCCGATTCTGCCGGAAAACTCTCCAGCACATCGCCATGCACGCGAAACGTTCCGCGATGAAAATCCATATCATTTCGATCATAATGCAGGTCAATCAGCTTGTGGATCACCTCATCCCGATCCCTCTCCATACCGGGCCGCAGAGACAGTACCATATTCTGATAATCCACCGGACTTCCCAGACCATAGATACAGGAAACACTGGATACAATGATAACATCACTGCGTTCTGTCAGTGCCGCAGTTGCGGAAAGACGCAGTTTGTCAATCTCATCGTTGATGGAAGAATCCTTCGCAATGTAGGTATCTGTCGAAGGCACGTAAGCTTCCGGTTGGTAATAGTCGTAATAGGAGACAAAATATTCCACTGCGTTCTCAGGGAAGAATTCCTTAAACTCACCGTACAGCTGTGCTGCAAGTGTTTTATTGTGCGCAATGATCAAGGTTGGCTTATTTAACTGTGCAATAACATTTGCCATGGTAAAGGTCTTGCCGGAACCGGTAACTCCAAGCAATGTCTCACATTGGTTTCCTTCCCGAAATCCTTCAACCAGCTCCCTGATTGCTTCCGGCTGGTCACCGGTCGGTTTGTATTCCGATACTAATTCAAAATGATCCATACAGACCTCCTGAGTAAGTCATATTTCTTCTATTTCTATACAATTTAAGTTAAACGCACGCGAAACAAAACATAAGTCTGCACGCTGTCACGTTTTTCCTTGCTTAGTATTGTTACCCAATCAGTATATCATTCATAAAGAAAAAAGTACAGAACAAAATCGAATGTTTGTTCTGTACTTTTTCTGTTTCTTAAGACATCACACTTACAAACCTTACGTGTACCGAATCCGGAATGAAGCATCAGTGCAACTCTCAGGCTGTTGATAAGAACAACCACCAAAAAGGCAGTGCTGTTTTTATCAACACTGCCTTTACCTTCCTTGCTATCTGCAGCTGTCTTTTTCTGCCATCTGGCTCATCCCCGTTGCCATCCAGATGCTGCATATTTACGGTTCTTCTTTTCATTCTTTCCTGCTCGGACTGTTTTAAAATGTAGTCTTTGATCTCTTTTGCGTGTTTGATGTGGAGCAGTTTCAGATCCGGATCCGTCACATCACCCGTAAAACAATGGATCGTTCCAAGCCCCAACATACGCTCCAACAAAGTACTTTCCAGACGTACATCAATGACTTTGTATAAGTAACAGTCATTTTCTTTTTCTTGAACAGCCCTGTGTCCACTGTGATAATTTCCTCTGTCACCGTATAAGACTAAAGTCCACGGCAGACCAAAAAACATGGAACGTTTTTCTTTTTGAATTCAATTTGATATTTTTGAATAATTTTTTATTTTTCATATCCTAAATCTGGATTTCAGGTGCCTGCTCTGCCAGAAGCAGCGATTCCACTCCGTCAGCTGCTGCATTGTTTTTAAAAAAAGAGATCCGCCGGTTTTGATCCGAACGGATATCTTTTTGCTTTTCTATTCTACTTCTTCCGGCTCCATACTTCTGATATGGCTCTCGCTCTTACTTTTTTGATATCATACTTCTGATTATATTCATTCAGATAAGAATAATATTCCCAATTATCCGTCGGATGATTTTGGAGTCATGGATATGGATATCTGTGTCCATTTCATCGCCCTTAAGCAATGCCACCATTGCACTTGCACAGTGGGATGCGATACGATTGAAGCTGTTCAGAAGGTCGGTAAAGACTGCTCCTTCTTCCAGACCGCATCCGCCTTTGCTCATTCTGGCTACGTGATGCATTTTCAGTTCATCGCAAAGTCTGCCGATAACCATACCAAGCGGTGTAATTCTCTGTGCCTCTTCTTTGTCATCATTTAAAAAAGCATCGTAAGTGATATTGATTACTTCACGCACGGCTTCCATAGCAACATTCAGCTCATCCCATGCTTCTTCCGAAAACTGGGTATGATTTTCATGCATTTCATTTGACATATGGGCAATATAGGATGCATGGTCTCCGATACGTTCAAAGTCATTGATGGTATGCAGATACAGGGAAACCTGTCTGGTCTGTGCAGTATTCATCTCTCTTTTTGTGAGCTGAACCAGATATTCGCCCAGACGGCTTTCATACTTATCGATTAAGTCCTCTTTTCTCTGGACTTTGTCAAACTTGTCCTGCTGATATTCATTAAGCAGGTTCATGGCTCTGTTTACATTCTTGCGGAGCTTCTTAGCCATACCGTTCATGGCACGGTGACACTGTCCGATCGCCAATGCCGGGTAACTCAAAAGACGTTCCTCCAGAAGATCAAAATCTGCCTCGTCTTCCAGCTCTTCGGCACTGTCTTTTACCAGCCAGCACACCAGTTTTTCGATCTTATTGATAAACGGGAACAGAATACACACAGTCACCAGACGGAATACGGTATTTAAAAGTGCAATGCTCACCGGTGTCATCACCTGATCCATAAACGTAAAATGGATCACGGCGTTCAGGGAATAGAAGATCACTGACCACATGATCAGACCGAATAGGTCGTTCAGCAGATAGACCAGTGCGGTTCTCTTTACCATTTTTATTGGCGCCGATTGCAGAGATCAGAACCGGACAGGCCGCACCAACACCGATTCCCAGTACGATAGGGAACGTGCTTGCAAAAGTCAGGATTCCGGTCACGGACAACGCCTGCAGTACACCAACGGTCGCAGAAGCACTCTGCAGCACTGCAGTAAATAAAATACCGACCAAGATACCGGCAAGCGGATTGGAAAACATTGTGAGCATATTGATAAACATCTGGTTTTCACGCAGCGGAGAAACGGCTCCGCTCATTTGTTGCATACCTGTCATTAAAATCGCAAAACCAAGCATGATATTTCCAATATTTTTATGTACGGAGCATTTCCCAAACATGCGGAAAATAATACCGACCACTGCTACAACGGCAGATATCGTCGCTGTTGAAAAAATGCTTGCGATCCCGCCGGAACCCTGAATATAGGACAGACACAAGATCCATCCTGTGATACTGGTTCCAATGTTAGCTCCCATGATAATACCGATGGCCTGTTTCAGTTTCATCATACCTGAGTTAACGAAACCAATCACCATTACTGTCGTTGCCGAAGATGACTGGATCACACTGGTAACTGCCGTACCAAGTGCCACACCCTTGATCGGCGTGTTCGTCATTCGATATAAAAATGCTTCCAGTTTATTTCCGGCGACCATCTTGAGTCCGTCGCCCATCAGTGACATTCCGAATAAAAACAGTGCTACTCCACATAGAAGTGATAAAATCATTGAAAATATCTGCATAGTTTTCTCCTCTGTATCTTTTTTCTTTTCCTTGTCCTCGTATTCGTTTTCCTATTTTGATTTTTAAGCATTTACTTTTCCATTATGCCACATTATGCGATGAATTACAATATTTTTTTGCTTAAGGAAACCTTTTTTATTTTTGTTTCTAAAAAAAATGCGAAACATCATCAAAACGTTTGATATTTCAAAAAATTTGTCGTATAATGAACTTTGTATCTTTTTTCGGGTATCTTTTCCTATTATAATAGGTGGATCAGGAAACGGCTGTTTTCTGTCCGGATCCCGGATCAAACATCATTACACTTCTTTTCTCCGATAATGTAGAGATCAGCGTATGAATGGTATCGTGTGCCGGCGGAACCGGATCCTTTATCGATCAGATGGCTTCGCTTCTGCAGACCGACGCTTCTGGGCTGAATGACTATGCAAAAAAATTATAAAGCTCTGTATCCAATCGCCGCCCGCTGCGGTGTATTTGCTAAGACAGATATTCAGCCTCTGATCAACGAAGGGGCTACGAAAGAAGACCTGTCGGCTTCTATTTTCCAGGCCGTTGTAAACCAGACGATCAGCGGTCTTGCCTGCGGTAAACCGATCCGCGGACATGTGGCATTTTTAGGCGGACCGCTTCATTTTTTAACAGAGCTGAAAGCTGCTTTCATCCGCACCCTGAAGCTGGATGACGAACATGCGATCACACCGGAAAATTCTCACCTGTTTGCTGCAATCGGTTCAGCCCTTAATTATAAGGAGGATGTTATAACATCCCTTTCTGCACTGATCCAGAAACTTTCCGGCACCATCCACATGGAATTTGAGGTTGCCCGTATGGATCCTTTGTTTGCTTCCAAAGAAGAATATGAGGAATTTTCGGAACGTCAGAGTCAGTATAACGTTATGACCGGCGATCTGGAAACGTACGAAGGAAACTGCTATCTCGGTATTGATGCCGGTTCCACGACGACCAAAGCTGCACTCGTCGGCGAAGACGGTGCTCTTCTCTATTCCTTCTACAGCAACAACAACGGCAGCCCGTTAAAGACTACGATTCGTGCAATCCAGGATATTTACAAAAAGCTGCCTGACACTGCCAAGATCGTCCGTTCCTGTTCAACCGGTTATGGCGAGGCTCTGATCAAGGCCGCTCTCCTGCTCGACGAGGGCGAAGTAGAGACGGTATCTCATTATTATGCCGCAGCATTCTTTGATCCGGAAGTTGACTGTATCCTCGACATTGGTGGTCAGGATATGAAATGCATCAAGATCAAAAAATCAGACCGTTGACAGTGTACAGCTGAACGAAGCATGTTCTTCCGGATGCGGTTCTTTTATCGAAACGTTTGCCAAGTCTCTGAATTACAGTGTACAGAATTTTGCAAAAGCTGCTCTTTGCCAAGAACCCGATTGATCTCGGAACTCGCTGTACCGTATTCATGAACTCGAAAGTAAAACAGGCACAAAAAGAGGGCGCTTCCGTATCCGATATTTCAGCCGGTCTTGCCTACTCAGTCATCAAGAATGCTCTATATAAGGTAATCAAGCTTTCCGATGCATCTGAGCTTGGCAAACACATCGTTGTGCAGGGCGGTACGTTCTACAACGATGCCGTTTTACGAAGTTTCGAAAAGATTGCCGGATGTCAGGCAATCCGCCCGGATATTGCCGGCATCATGGGAGCTTTCGGCGCTGCCCTGATCGCCCGTGAGCGTTATCAGGACGGTGTAGAGACCACCATGCTTTCCATTGAAAAGATCAATGAGCTCCAGTTCACGACCACCATGGCAAAATGCAAGGGCTGTACCAACAACTGCCGCCTGACCATCAACCGTTTTACCGGGGGTCGTCAGTTTGTGACCGGAAACCGCTGTGAGCGTGGTATCGGAAAAGAGCGAAATAAAGAAAAAATCCCGAACCTTTTCGAATATAAAAACAAACTTCTGTTTGACCGCAAACCACTGGAGGCAGATGAAGCAGTAAGAGGTACCGTCGGCATCCCGCGTGTCCTCAATATGTACGAAAATTATCCATTCTGGTTTGAATTTTTCACGGCTCTGAAATATCGCGTGGTACTTTCTCCGCCATCCACCAGAAAGATATATGAGCTTGGCATCGAGTCCATCCCAAGCGAATCCGAATGTTACCCTGCAAAACTTGCGCACGGACATGTGACCTGGCTGATCCATCAGGGAGTTCCTTTCATTTTCTACCCGTGTATCCCATACGAGAGAAATGAGTTCCCGGACTCTAACAACCATTACAACTGTCCGATCGTAACATCCTATGCGGAAAATATCAAAAATAATATTGATGAGTTAAAAGACGGCTCGATCCGTTTTGAAAATCCGTTCCTCTCTTTTGCCAGTGAAGATACCATCTGCAAACAGATGATCAAAGCCTTCCCTGACATTCCAAAAAGAGGAAGTCCGTGCCGCTGTAAAGACTGGATGGCAGGAACTTGCCCGCACAAGGCAGGCGATGTACGACAAAGGCGAAGAAACTTTAAAATGGATGGAAGAAAACGGCCGCCACGGCATTGTGCTTGCAGGCCGCCCGTACCACATCGATTCTGAGATCAACCACGGCATCCCGGAACTGATCAATTCTTACGGTCTGGCTGTTCTGACCGAAGATTCTGTATCCAACCGCAATCTGCCGGAACGCCCTCTGATCGTTATGGATCAGTGGATGTACCACAGCCGTCTGTATGCCGCAGCCAACTTTGTCAAGACAAGAGATGATCTTGACCTGATCCAGCTGAACTCTTTCGGATGCGGACTGGATGCCGTTACTACAGACTGTGTCAACGATATCCTTTCAAACTCCGGCAAGATCTATACCTGTCTGAAGATTGATGAAGTAAACAACTTAGGAGCTGCCCGTATCCGTGTACGTTCCTTGATTGCTGCCCTGCGTATCCGCAGAGAACAGAATCTGCCACGTGAGATCGTCGCTTCCAATTTCGACCGTGTTGTATTTACCGAAGAAATGCGGAAAGACTACACCATCCTCTGCCCGCAGATGTCACCGATCCACTTTAACATCCTGGAATCTGCATTCCGTGCAGCCGGTTACAACCTCGTTGTCATGCAGAACGATGACCGTCAGGCTGTGGATATGGGACTGAAATATGTCAACAACGATGCTTGCTATCCTTCTCTGATCGTTGTCGGCCAGATTATGGACAGCTTGTTGTCCGGTAAATATGACTTAAATAAAACTGCCGTTCTAATTTCCCAGACAGGCGGAGGCTGCCGTGCTACCAACTATGTAGGCTTTATCCGCCGTGCCCTGGAAAAGGCAGACATGGAACAGATCCCTGTCATCTCCATCAATTTGAGCGGTCTTGAGAAAAATCCGGGATTTAAAATCAGCTACAGTCTTGTGATGCGTGGTCTGTACGGTGCGATCTTCGGCGATATTTTCATGCGTTGTCTCTACCGTATGCGTCCTTATGAAAAAGTCAAAGGTTCCGCAAATGCCATGCATGAAAAATGGGGAAAAAGTCTGCAAAGATTTTGTCTCTTCCAAGCATCCGACTATGGGACAGTTCAAAAAGCTGTGCCGTGATATTATCCATGACTTCGATAACCTGCCGATTACAGATGAGAAAAAACCTCGCGTCGGCATTGTAGGAGAAATTCTGGTAAAATTCCTGCCGGCTGCCAACAATCATCTGGTAGACCTGCTGGAATCCGAGGGGCTGAAGCGGTGATGCCGGATCTGATCGACTTTTTGCTCTACTGTTTCTACAACACGAACTTTAAAGCAGAAAATCTTGGCATGAAGAAATCTTCCGCAACCATTGGAAATGCCGGTATCGCTCTGTTAGAATATTTCCGCAAACCGGCTGCCAGAGCTTTTGCAGCAAGCAAACATTTTGATCCACCTGCACATATCCAGGATCTGGCTGGTTATGCAAAACCGATCGTTTCCAACGGAAATCAGACCGGTGAAGGCTGGTTCCTGACCGGTGAAATGATCGAGCTGATTCACAGCGGTGTCAAAAATATCGTCTGCACCCAGCCATTTGGATGCCTGCCGAACCACGTAGTCGGCAAAGGTGTCATCAAAGAACTGCGTCATCAGTATCCGATGTCCAATATCGTAGCCATCGACTATGATCCTGGTGCCAGTGAAGTAAATCAGCTGAATCGAATCAAACTGATGCTCTCCACAGCAAATAAAAACCTGAAAAAATAACAAAATGCCAGAGTATAAAAAAAGCAGAGTCACTATGATAACAAAATCATGTACTCTGCTTTTTTGTATTCTGATACTCTTTATACGCTCTATGAAGTCTGGTCACTTCAAACGATTCTGCTTATTCTTCTGTCTTTTGCTCCGCACGGTTCTCGATTTGCCAGTCGATTGGCTCCAGACCGTTTGCTTTTAAAAATTCATTTGTCTGGCTGAACGGTTTGCTTCCGAAAAATCCACGATACGCAGAAAGTGGACTCGGATGCGGTGCTTCCAGGATCAGATACTTCGGATTTCTGTGCAGCATGGATTTTTTCATCTGCGCCGGACGTCCCCATAGCAGAAATACAATAGGACGGTCCTGCTGATCCAAGATGCGGATTGCTGCATCTGTAAATTCTTCCCAGCCAATCCCCCTGTGTGAATTTGCCTGATGAGCACGTACAGTCAGAACTGTGTTCAGCAGCAATACGCCCTGTTTCGCCCATTTCGTCAGATACCCATTATCCGGGATATAACAGCCACAGTCATCGTGCAGTTCTTTATAAATATTTACAAGAGACGGCGGTATCTCTACATCTGGTTTCACCGAAAAACAAAGTCCATGTGCCTGTCCATCCCCATGGTAAGGATCCTGCCCTAAAATTACAACTTTGACATCCTTAAGTGGTGTTAAGGCAAATGCATTAAATATATCATCTGCCGGAGGATAAATTCTTCTCGTATGATATTCATCCATCACTGTTTTATATAATTTTGCATAATATGGCTTACGGAACTCCGGTTTCAGCGGTTCCAGCCAGTCATTACTGATCGCTGCCATAATTTTGCCTCCTTATCCTGGCATTTTACTGCTATATTTTTCTGATGATGCTTCTCTTACAGTCTTACCGGTACCTTCCGTTCTCGCAGATATTCTTTCACCTGACGGATTTCCAGCTCCTTATAATGGAAGAGAGACGCTGCCAGAGCTGCATCTGCTTTTCCATCAGTCAGTGCATCATAAAAACTCCATCGTGCCGGCTCCTCCGGACGCAATCACCGGTATGGAAACATTTTCTGCAATTGTTCTGGTCAGTTCCAGATCGTAACCTGCTTTTTGTGCCATCGCAGTCCATACTGGTGAGAAGGATTTCACCTGCACCCAATTTATCCACTTTCATTGCCCATTCTACCGCATCGATACCGACATCGATCCTGCCGCCGTTTTTGTAGATATTCCAACCACTTCCGTCTTCTCTTCTTCTTGCATCAATAGCTACAACTACACACTGGCTTCCAAACTTATCTGCCGCCTGACTGATCAGCTCCGGTGTATTGATTGCCGAAGAATTGATGGAAATCTTGTCTGCCCCTTCACGCAGAAGCACCTTAAAATCTTCTACGGTTCGGATGCCTCCACCGACGGTAAATGGAATAAATACTTTTTCCGCTACCTTCCGTACCATGTCTACCACAGTATTTCTGGCATCGGAAGAAGCAGTGATATCGAGAAATACCACTTCATCCGCACCGGCCTTATCATAGGCTGCCGCAATCTCCACCGGATCTCCGGCATCCCGGAAATTCACAAAATTCACACCTTTTACCACCCGGCCGTTATGAACATCCAGACATGGAATGATTCTTTTCGTAAACATATCCGTTTTCCTCCTTTCCGATCGCTGCGAAATTCCGCAGGATCTGCAGTCCGACATCACTGCTCTTCTCGGGATGGAACTGACAGGCAAAAATATTACCCTTTTCTACCGATGCATGGATCGTGGTGCTGTACCAGGTAGTCGCCTTTACGATCTCCGGCTCCTCTGCTTTCAGATAATAAGAGTGCACGAAATAGACATACGGATCTGCCGGAAGATTCTGAAACAGTCTGCCCTGATTGATAAGCTCCAGAGAATTCCATCCAATATGCGGAATCTTCAGCCCTTCATGATCTGGGATTCTCAAAATTTCGCCTTTTAAAATACCAAGTCCCTCTACACCAGGTGTTTCTTCACTTCTCTCAAACAGAAGCTGCAATCCAAGACAGATACCAAGAAATGGCTTTCCGCTTTCGGTTACTTCTTTTATCACTTCGTCCAGTTTATAGTCTCTGAGCTTCTGCATGGCATCACCAAATGATCCTACGCCCGGAAGGATCACTTTATCTGCTCTCAGTATCTCTTCCCTGTCTCTGGAAACGATCGTATCTTCACCAATACTCTGCAAAGCTTTTTCCACACTTTTCAGGTTACCGGCATCGTAATCAATAATCGCTATCATCGCTTCTTATCACCTTTCAAATTCAAGAATACCTCTGCAATCTGCCAGAGGATATATATTTATACCTATCATATGATATAAGTGTTACAAGTAAATTCTGTCACTCATTACTACGCAATTCTCTCCCACATCATCATATCATATTTGCAAAATCCTGTCGATGATTATCTGACATCTGCTCCATCCTCAAGCAAAAGCTTTACTGCATTTTCTTTTACTGCCGTTGTTCGATCCTTGATTGCCGGAGTCAGTTGTGCAAATTTCTCATGAATACGGTACATATGACATTTCTGATTAAAATATACAATCTTCTCAAAAGCAAAACGGATCACCGTCGGATATTCAAAACCAACACCAAGCTCCAAAACACATACCTTTTTATTTACGGTTCCCTGGAGCCACTTCGTATATTTCTCCCACTGCGGCATATACCAGGACTCATCGTAGTCATCGTTTGTCACTACATTGCCGGTCTTGTCGCTGCCGCATGGTGCTACGATACGTTCCGAATCGATTGCTGATTCAAAAATCAGATCATCCGTGTTTACCGTCAGTAAAAAATAATTTTTTCCTTTTAAAAGATCCGCCAGTTTCCGGTAAGCTTCCATGATCTCTTCTTTCCTGGCATTTTTTTTACTGAATTCTGTTCCGATTCCCACCAATACCAGATCTGCCTCCCAGTGCGGATTTCTGAATTTCCTGTCTTATTTCTTCTGCCATGTTTTTCCCTTTCTGTCATTTACATTAGTAGCAGTCAGCTCCATACATTACTGCACTTCCACCTCTGCCCTATCTACCTCGTCGTCTTCAAGGGGTCTTACCGCTTATGCGGGGGATATCTCATCTTGAGGGGGCTTCACGCTTAGATGCCTTCAGCGTTTATCCCTTCCCGACTTGGCTACCCGGCTGTGCCATTGGCATGACAACCGGTCCACCAGCGGACGGTCCATCCCGGTCCTCTCGTACTAAGGTCAGCTCCTCTCAAATATCCTACGCCCACGCCGGATAGGGACCGAACTGTCTCACGACGTTCTGAACCCAGCTCGCGTACCGCTTTAATGGGCGAACAGCCCAACCCTTGGGACCTACTACAGCCCCAGGATGCGATGAGCCGACATCGAGGTGCCAAACCACTCCGTCGATGTGAACTCTTGGGAGTGATAAGCCTGTTATCCCCAGGGTAGCTTTTTATCCGTTGAGCGATGGCATTCCCACTTAATACCACCGGATCACTAAGTCCTACTTTCGTACCTGCCCCACCCGTCGGTGTCGCAGTCAAGCTCCCTTCTGCCTTTGCACTCTTCGAATGGTTTCCGACCATTCTGAGGGAACCTTTGAGCGCCTCCGATACCCTTTCGGAGGCGACCGCCCCAGTCAAACTCCCCACCTGACATGTCCCCAGCCGGATCACGGCTGCTGGTTAGAAATCCAGTAACGCAAGGGTGGTATCCCAACAGCGGCTCCATGCATACTGGCGTCACCATTTCTAAGCCTCCCACCTATCCTGTACATGCAATACCGGGTCCCAGTATCAAGCTGGAGTAAAGCTCCATGGGGTCTTTCCGTCCTGGCGCAGGTAGCCAGCATCTTCACTGGCACTTCAATTTCACCGGATGTATTGTCGAGACAGCGCCCAAATCATTACGCCTTTCGTGCGGGTCGGAACTTACCCGACAAGGAATTTCGCTACCTTAGGACCGTTATAGTTACGGCCGCCGTTTACTGGGGCTTAAGTTCGTGGCTTCGTTTCCTGACCACTCCCCTTAACCTTCCAGCACCGGGCAGGCGTCAGCCCATATACCTCACCTTGCGGTTTTGCATAGACCTGTGTTTTTGCTAAACAGTTGCTTGGGCCTATTCTCTGCGGCCTCTTTCGAGGCACCCTTTCTCCCGAGGTTACAGGGTCATTTTGCCGAGTTCCTTAGCAATGCTTCTTCCGTCGGCCTTAGGATTCTCTCCTCATCCACCTGTGTCGGTTTACGGTACGGGCGCATGGCAAACAATAGCGGCTTTTCTCGGCAGCCGGCTCACACATTTCCCTACTTTAGTTCGGTATGCGTCACACCTTTGGGTTGCACGGCGGTTTTTCCAGCCGTACCCCTCCTGTGCTTGCCCCTGGATTCCATTCCAGGTAGTGCTCTCCTTCTGCGTCCCCACAGTTCTGTTATACTGTAGTACAGGAATCTCAACCTGTTGTCCATCGGCTACGCCTCTCGGCCTCGCCTTAGGTCCCGACTTCCCCAGGGCAGATCAGCTTTTTACCCTGAAACCTTGGATATTCGGCCGTAAGGATTCTCACCTTACTCTCGCTACTCATTCCGGCATTCTCTCTTCTTAAAAGTCCACAGCTCCTTTCGGTACTGCTTCGTTCCTTTAACAATGCTCCCCTACCAACCCTTGCGGGTTCCGCAGCTTCTGGTGTTGTGTTTCAGCCCCGGACATTTTCGGCGCAGGACCTCTCGACTAGTGAGCTATTACGCACTCTTTTAATGTATGGCTGCTTCTGAGCCAACATCCTAGTTGTCTTCGAAGTCCCACATCCTTTTCCACTTAACATGTACTTTGGGACCTTAGCTGTAGGTCTGGGCTGTTTCCCTCTCGACTACCCAACTTATCTCGTGCAGTCTGACTCCTGAGCATCGGCAACATGGCATTCGGAGTTTGATAGGCTTTGGTAAGCTTTGACGCCCCTAGGAAATTCAGTGCTCTACCCCCATCAGACTAACACGAGGCTAGCCCTAAAGCTATTTCGAGGAGAACCAGCTATATCCGAGCTCGATTGGAATTTCTCCCCTATCCACACCTCATCGCCACCCTTTTCAACGGATGTGCGTTCGGTCCTGGGTCTACTCCCTACTGACTCATCGCCCTATTCAGACTTGGTTTCCCTCCGGCTCCGCACCTTCAGTGCTTAACCTTGCCAGTAAGCGTAACTCGCCGGACCGTTCTACAAAAAGTACGCGGTTCATCGAATAATGATGTTCCACAGCTTGTAAACACAGGGTTTCAGGTTCTCTTTCACTCCCCTCCCGGGGTCCTTTTTCACCTTTCCTTCACAGTACTATGCGCTATCGGTCACTAAGGAGTATTTAGCCTTGGGGGTGGTCCCCCGATTTCCTACAAGGTTCCACGTGTCTCGTAGTACTCTCTGGATCCTGCCGCTCCTTCCGGTTTTCACATACGGGGCTTTCACCCTCTATGGCTGGCTTTCCCAAAACCATTCTGTTAACCTTCCGGTCACTTGTTGCAGTCCTTAACCCCAGCATGCACGCACGCTGGTTTAGGCTCCTCCGGTTTCGCTCGCCGCTACTCCCAGAATCGATGTTTCTTTCTTTTCCTAGATGTTTCAGTTCACCGGGTTTCCCTTCCATACGTTATGAATTGGCGTATGGATGACAGAGGTCTTCTCTGCCGGGTTTCCCCATTCGGATATCTCCGGATCGATGGATATTTGCTCCTCCCCGAAGCTTTTCTTCATCGGCTTATCACGTGCGCTTCATTCGGCTTCTTATGTGCGTTACATTCATGGCAGGTGACATTTTTCTGAGTTGTCTTCTCTTGCGCTCATTTGATAACTTCCTCGGATGTCTATCTAACTTGTTAGATATTTTGAATTTATTTTCTATATGCCAAGGTACATGGCAACCAGCAAAACAGTTTTCTGATTACCGAATGGAGATGGAGAGATTCGAACTTGACCTTCTTTTTGCTCTCCCAACTGAGACCCCCATATTGGTTGTTATGTATTATTTAATTTTGATCCAGCCTGCTCTCCCACACCGTCTCCAGTGCAGTACCATCGGCCGGTCTTAACCATTGTTCGGGATGGGAACTTCACCCCTGAAATAGATTACCATGAACCCGCCTTCGACAGCTTTTCCCTTTTCCTTTCGGTTGGGTCACTGGCTTCGGGCGTTGCCGACTCCCCATGGTGTGACGGGCGGTGTGTACAAGACCCGGGAACGTATTCACCGCGACATTCTGATTCGCGATTACTAGCGATTCCAGCTTCATGTAGTCGAGTTGCAGACTACAATCTGAGACGTTATTTTTGGGATTTGCTCCCCTCGCAGGCTCGCTTCCCTTTGTTACAACCATTGTAGCACGTGTGTAGCCCAAGTCGTAAGGGGCATGATGATTTGACGTCGTCCCCACCTTCCTCCGGGTTATCCCCGGCAGTCTCTCCAGAGTGCCCGACCGAACCGCTGGCTACTGAAAATAAGGGTTGCGCTCGTTGCGGGACTTAACCCAACATCTCACGACACGAGCTGACGACAACCATGCACCACCTGTCACCACTGCCCCGAAGGGAAAGCACATTACATGCTCTGTCAATGGGATGTCAAGACCTGGTAAGGTTCTTCGCGTTGCTTCGAATTAAACCACATGCTCCACCGCTTGTGCGGGTCCCCGTCAATTCCTTTGAGTTTCATTCTTGCGAACGTACTCCCCAGGTGGAATACTTACTGCGTTTGCGACGGCACCGAGGAGCTTTGCTACCCGACATCTAGTATTCATCGTTTACCGCGTGGACTACCAGGGTATCTAATCCTGTTTGCTCCCCACGCTTTCGAGCCTCAACGTCAGTTGCCGTCCAGTAAGCCGCCTTCGCCACTGGTGTTCCTCCTAATATCTACGCATTTCACCGCTACACTAGGAATTCCGCTTACCTCTCCGACACTCCAGCACGACAGTTTCCAATGCAGTCCCATGGTTGAGCCTTGGGTTTTCACATCAGACTTGCAAAGCCGTCTACGCTCCCTTTACACCCAGTAAATCCGGATAACGCTTGCCCCCCCTACGTATTACCGCGGCTGCTGGCACGTAGTTAGCCGGGGCTTCTTATTCAGGTACCGTCATTTTTTTCTTCCCTGCTGATAGAGCTTTACATACCGAAATACTTCTTCACTCACGCGGCGTTGCTGCATCAGGGTTTCCCCCATTGTGCAATATTCCCCACTGCTGCCTCCCGTAGGAGTTTGGGCCGTGTCTCAGTCCCAATGTGGCCGATCACCCTCTCAGGTCGGCTACTGATCGTCGCCTTGGTGGGCCGTTACCCCGCCAACTAGCTAATCAGACGCGGGTCCATCTCATACCACCGGAGTTTTTACACTGGTCCATGCGGAACTGTGCGCTTATGCGGTATTAGCAGCTATTTCTAACTGTTATCCCCCAGTGTGAGGCAGGTTACCCACGCGTTACTCACCCGTCCGCCGCTCAGTCGCAAACTCTTCATCCCGAAAGAATCAAAGTTAAGTGCTTCGCTCGACTTGCAGATATTTTTCCGTCTTTCCGGTTTGGATCGTCTGGATGATTCCCTGACTGCCTGTATCTCTCAGGCCCCGTTATTTCTGCGTTTCCGCCGCA
>VOFC01001910.1_pt1 | contig 67442 bp, 93 predicted proteins | sample 5384161 | NCBI WGS metagenome assembly VOFC01 (sample SAMN12384722, study PRJNA508395) | human gut metagenome | isolation source: healthy gut B | host: Homo sapiens
ATAAGAAACCATGCTTTTTGTTCTTTGGTCGGTGCTAATGGTTTCCCATTAACATCTAATACAAAAGAATAACTTGTCATTTCTGACACCTTCCTTTCGGAGAATTTCTCTTCGTGCCAAAGTCAAGCAGAGGATATGTGGTTCCCTGTTATCAATGCAGGACATTAGCATTGTTTCCTGGTTTGCACTCACAGAGCTTCAGACTGAAGATTACATCTAAAGGTGTGTCTTTACCTTACTACATGTCTTTCGACAGTTAACATAGTTCCTATCTGCAACATGTCTTTCGACAGTCAAATAGGCGCAGCGGAAGGATCTGGCGGAAACCCAATTGTTTGTATCATCTTATTGATGAGCAAAGAATAACCGCCGGGGGTATACGGAAAATCCACGACAGGACATATCTTTTTTTATCCCCATAATATGGAATGCCTTCCTGCAACAATCGAAGCGTCTCTTTGGTTATCAGTGTCCATACTTTCAACTAAACCACCTCTTTCTTTTCCAAACACAACACAATTATCTGGTCACTAATAGTATGTGAAAAATTTAAAATCTCGATTTTCAGCGTACAAGAGAAAAAGACAAAAAGAAAAGAGGGAAAATCCCTCTTTCTCATTCATATGTCGATGCTTTTTACACGAAAAATGCTGCCCTTACACAAAAAAATGCCTCGTTTCCTCTTGCTACTTCCGAGGTTCGAAAGAAAATCACAATCTGATGCGGATACGGAGCCGTTGTATCTCCATAATCAATGTTTTCTATATGAAAATCCAAATCTTTCATGCGGATTGTTTCAGTGGGTACATCATCTTTTTTCTTGCTCGCATAACAATATGGTAAGAGAGTTTGGAACTCTGCTTTTCATCAAAACTTTCATGTTTATCGCTCCTCTTCAAAAAATTGTATCACGTAAAAAAATCCTATACAAGCCCTCATATTTCACGAATTTCTTTTCCTTATATTCCCCTATTTTTGTATAAAAATCATGAAAAAAAGTAAAATCAGCATTTCCACCAGTCCGATCGCACATAGTCGAGAAAAATTTTTGTATTTCTGACCAGAAATTCGAAAATCATAGGGATTTTGTGGGTTGATCCAGATTTCTATCGACATTCCGATCCATAGGGGTTGACTGGGAGATTCTAACAAACAAGGGAGCAGATATCGTTCCGGCCAGAAAAATTCGATCAAAACCATTGGCATGTTCGAGGTTCGAAACCCTTCTATGGAAGCAATACGCCCTTGAAGCTTTTTTGCGTGCAACGTCTTTTCTTACGAAAAACGCAGATTTTTAGAATACAACCCATGCAAAAAAAAAAAATAGGCTGATTACCACTCCGGCCCCTAAAAACAAGCGAGCAGCAATTACAGACATATATTATCCTTCTTTCTAAAAAGAATATTTTTCCTATATTTAGTATTGCAAATTTTTTGTATTTTAAGCTGTGTTTATATGCGAGTGGAAGGACAAGAAAAAGCTCCGACAGATCAGCGCGCAACATATATGCTGGTCAGGCCGGAGCAGATAAAAAACAGAAATTAATGAGTACCTACATAGTAGACAAGCCCGATAGCCACCGCAACAAGTGACTGCATAATTCCTAATATCAAACGGCCTGTCCATGCCGCGTTTTTGACAAATGCATTTTCCGGTTTGGAATTCTGGTAATAAACGATCGCAGGCTCTCCTTTTTTTTCCAAACCGCTTTCGTTGCATTCGCTGTTTCGCATGTGTAAGAAGCAATTCCCGCCTGATAGCGGATAACAGCATGAAAAAGCGGCTGCCCTTTGGCGTTTTTGATTTCCACTACATCTTCAACAATACCATCAGCTCTCTCTTTACAGGAAAGCAATTTTCGAATTCGCGGAAGTGCAACGAATCCAAACCACCCAATTGCGTCAATCAGCATGCAAGCATAGAATAATAAACTAAATTGTTCTGAACTCATGAAGTCGTCCTCCTCTTTGATTCGTTTCGTGCAACTATGTAGATAAATTTATTATACATTACAAAAAGCATAAACTGCAAATTGTTTACAAAAAAAGTAATCTTTGGCACAAAATTATTTGAATTTTTATTGCTTCTGCCAGGAATAATGATATAATAAATTCATCAAGAAATTTGATTTATCAATTTAACCTCCAATGCTTTCAGGTCTTTCATAAACAATAACAGTTTTAACACTCTCTAAAAGCTCCAATTTATTCCAAATAACCTGTAGTATCAATCCATACTATTTTCCAGTACCTTTGTGAGGAAATCCAGCAGAAGGCGGTAATTAAACCGCCTTCCCCTTTGCCTGCCATGTTTGAATTTACATTGATTAGGAATATACACTGCTATTCATATGCAATTTAAGAATTTTCGGGAATACTACTAAAATTTTCCACATAAAAAAAACTCCCGCGTTAAAGCTCCGTTTGGAACAGCTTTCCCAGTGACCTTGTTAAAATCATATTTAAAATCTCCACGATCCTCAGAAACAGTAAAGATTCCGCCACGCTGAGATTTTTTCGATCACTTCAGATACTGGCACAATCACAATCTCTGCATCATCATAATCATATTTTTCTACACAATACGCAATGCAAGGAATAGCTTCCACCCTGTGATATCTGTTCGTAGATCCTCAATCGAAATGTCTCCGTTTAAAAGGGCTTCAAGTTCAAAGCCGCAGTAGCGCAAGAATTTTTTTTTACACTTGCTCTGAGTGCGGAAATATCTGTTGACTTTTTTTATTTTCCGTATTGGACAAGCATCTCGCAACTAAAAAAATGACCAAATTAACATCATCTGATATGCTTCGAGGTATGTCTTTTTCAGCATTAATTTCAAACCCGTTCCGAGCCAAGGCAGCTACCAGCATGCCCTTTCCAATTGCGACTGTTGATTTGATAGATTTTCTTGTTTTCATATGGTTTGCACTCCTTTTTTCTTGTCTTTTTTGATATCCATATCATACCATTTACAGGAGATTTGTCAATATCTCCTGTAAATAAAAAGCTTGATCACCCACTAATATTGCTTGCGCCCATCTTCCATATAACAAAAATCAACTGAAGAACACTATGACGTTTAGATTTATAAACATTCTTGACAACCACACATTAAATTGCTCGAAAATAATGTGTGGTTGTCAGATGCCACGGGGTATTAGCCGAACGCAGAAGAAGGTCTAAACGCTCTATACGAGCGCTTTTTACAGGAAGATGCTATTCCAATACAAACTTCAACTGCCCGGGTTTCTAACGTATACAAAAAGCAAAGAACGGCATAGCCGTTAAGCCATACCGTTCCTCGTTTCCATATTTCTTAAATTACCACCGTGTTACTGGCGTTTTTTTCTGCGGACGGTTTCTTCCAGAACACCGAAAGATCCTGCCGCCAGAGCCATTAAGATGCCGATCGGGGTCGTATCTCCTGTTGCTACGCTTCCGGCTTTGGTGATGGTGGTACCTTTTTCATTGTTTTTGCAATGCTTCCAGTGCTTGCGGTCAGAGTAGCGCCGCCGCTCTGCTGTTCTTTCTTCACGGTTTCTGCCTTCTTCGCTTCTTCCGCCTTTTTGGCTTCTTCTGCTTTTCTTGACTTCTTCCGCTTTCTTCTCCTCTTCTGCTTTCTTCTCTTCCTCTGCCTTTTTCTCTGCATCTACAAACTTCTGATAGTTTGCTTTTTGCAATTACAAGGTCCGCAAGAGTCTCGGCATGTTTTGCAGCGGCTTCCTCATAAAGCAACTTTCTTCACAGCCGTATTCTCTTTTGCTTTGGCAAGATCAGCTTTTGCTGTCTCGTAAGCGGCTTTTGCAGAATTGATCTTGGTTACGTAATCGTTCAGATAGGTGAAGCCCCTCTTCTGTGATCGGGGTCTTCATGGCATCTGCCAGTGTGATATTCTTGGCAATTGCAAGAACACCGCAGGCATCGGTGTATGCCTTATCTTTCTCTTTTACGGCCTGCTTTTTCGCAGCTACATCTTTCTTAGCGGCTTCTACAGCAGATTTCGCAGCGGAAACATTTTCTTTTGCCTTTTTCAGAGCGTTCTGCGCATTCTGGTATGCATTCAGGGATGCTTTGGCAGCTTCGTATGCTTTCTGGAGCGGTGCTACAGCCGCGGATTTAGCGGCAACTTTCTGTGCGGTTGTATCTTTCTCAGCCTGCAGTTTTTCAACCGATTCTTTTGCTTTCGCAAAGAGCATCCTCTTTCTGTTTCAGCTCTGCTTTGGCATCCGCAAGGGCGGTCTGTTTCTCTTTCAGAGCAGCTGCTTTCTGATCAGCAACAGCCTGTTTTGCTTCCATATCCTTTTTCAGATCGGCAATGTTTTTGTTCAGCTGTGCCAGATAATCATTCTTTTCTTTTTGCGGTCTGCTGATCTGCTGCCAGTTTCTTTACAGCATTGTCATATGTAGCCTGTGCGGCATCGACTGCTGTCTGTCCGTCTGCAATGGCTTTCTGGATATCTGCCAGGGCTTTGTCTGCATCTGTCTTGGACAGGTTCTTGATTACCTGTGTTCCGGACGCGGTTACGATCTTATATCCAACAGCTTTCTTTACAGAGCTGTAAGAATGACCCGTTACTGCAGAATGGTCACCAACCGCTTCGATAGCATCCGGTCCATAGCCGAAATCTTCTCCGCATTCATTGCATACCTGATGGTATTCGTAGTTGGTTTCTACTTTGGCATTCTTATCGCCAGTCATTGCGATCACAGATTCTGTCAGCTTGTCAAGAAGCTGATCTCTTTCTGCCTTTGCAGCAGTAAGTGCGTTTTCTTTCTGGTCGGATACCTGTTTGCAGGATGCGATATTTTCTTTTGCAGCATCCACTGCAGATGCGCTCTCAGCAACTGCATTCTGAGCTGTTTCATATGCCGTTGTCTTGGAATCGAGATCCGCTTTTGCTTTATTCAGCTCCTGTACGGCATTGTTGTATGCTTCGGTAGCCTGTTTCAGAGCATCTTCGTTGACGGATTTCTCGTTCTGATACTGTTTCAGAAGTGCATCCCATTTTGCCACTTCATCCTGTGCTGCATTGTAAGCCGCCAGTTTCGCATCGTAATCAGCCTGGGCTTTATCCAGATCGGTCTGGGCTTTAGTAAGTTTGTCAATGTAGGCCTGCAGGAGAGCGCGGAACTCAGCTACTGTGTAGCAGTAACCCTCGTCTTCATCGTTTACAGAGCCAAACACCTGACTCTCACAAGAACTGTATAAATCCGGATTCGTTCTGTTATAGCAGAGTCCAAAACCTGTAACTGTGTTATTGGCGCTGACGAGAGCAAGATAATGCAGTCTTTCGCTTCAAAAAATAGTGCTGTCTTTTTTTCACTGTCATACCATGCCATATAGGCGATTTCCGGATCATCCATTTCCCCATGCAAGGTTTTCACCATAACCGAACTGGAAAGTATGATCTTCTGTATGTAAAGAAGCATTTGCCTGATACTGCGCCGCAGCCATTGCTCTTGCAGAAATTTTAAACTCTTCCAGATTATTTGCTCTTCTGAGTTCATTGGATTTTTCAATAAAATCCAGAGCGTACAGCATGTTTTTCAGACTGGTTGCATCATCTTCCGCACCCATGTTGGTTTTGGCTGGATAATCTCCTGTGAAAACAGATCAGATGCTGCTGTCTCACCGATACTGTCGAAGAATCCTTTTTTGATCCCAGTGCTTCCTGCTTCTTCGCATCTTCTGCAGCCGCTTTTGCCGCATCTAAAGCTGCTTTTGCTGCATCCAGCTCATTTTGGCTTTTTCTGCATTAGACTCAGCATTTGCTTTGCTGTTCTGTGCATCTGAAATGTTGCTTTCGGATTTGGACACTGCATCTTTCTTCGCATCCATTTCAGCTTTGGCGGTATTCTGTGCATTTTCTTTCTGGTCTGCATTGGACTGTGCCGCATCCATCTCAGCTTTGGCAGTTTCAGCGGCAGATACTTTTTTTCTGGTAATCTGCGGTAAGCTCGTCCAGCTTGCTGTTCGCTGCGATCAGCGCATCAAAGGCATCAGAATATTCTTTCTGCGCGGCATCAACCTTTTTCTGCTGTTCTGCAAGTGCGGCGGCATCTGCGTTCACTTTTGCTTCTGCCAGACCCTTTTTCGCATCTTCCAGCGCATTATTCTTGGCATCCAGATCTTTTTTCGCATTGTCTGTAACGGTCTGCTGTGCCTTTACAGCGGCATCTGCTTCTTCCGCATCCTTTTTCGCCTGTGCATATTTGGAATCTTTATCTGCGGCATTGGAAGCGGTATCATACAGGTCTTTTGCGGTTTCTGCATCTTTCTTTGCAGCATCCGCGTCTTTTCTGCATCTTTTACATCGGATTCTGCCTGATCAACCTTGTCCTGTGCATCCGCCTTGTCCTTCTCAGCAGAAGATTCATTTTTTCTTTGCTTCATCCAGCTCTTCCTGCTTTTTGGCATCCTCTGCTTTGGCATCTTCCAGATCTTTATTTGCTTTATCCAGATCATTCTTTTTTCTGATCCACACTTTCCTGTGTTTCATCGGTCGTGGTCTGGTCTGCTTTCTGCTGTGCATCCTGCTCTGCCTTTTTCCTGCTCTTCTAAAGCGGCCTGTGCATCCTTTTCTGCCTGCTCTGCTTTTTTCTGGTCCTCAGCGGCTTTATCTGCATCTGCTTTAGCCTGGTCAGCAGCATCCTGTGCATCTTTCTGCGCCTGATCGAAAGCATCCTGTGCATCTTTTTCAGCCTGGTCGATATCTTTCTGCGTCTGATCGGCCTCTGCCTGCTTTTTATCTTCGTCCTCTTTAGCGGCATCATAATCTGCTTTGGCCTGATCGGAATCCTGTTTTGCTTCGTTTTCCTTTTTCCTGCGCCTGATCCAGCTGATCCTTGGCTTCTTCTTTGGTTTCCGGGTCTGCCGGAGCTTCGGTTTCTTCTGGAGCCTGTACGGTGTTTTTCAGTATTTTCATCTAATGTTTCAGCATGAACAGTGGATGTTCCTCAACTGCCACACCACCTGCAACAACACCCATAGCCAGAGTTGCAACTACTTTTTCTTTTTTCATTGTCCTATTTCCTCCTGTACTTAGCAATTTTGATAACCAACGATCCTATTCCATTTAGATTCGTTTTTTGTCTACATTCATAGTATGACAAAAAAATTCAAATGAATTTTCACGTACGAAAAAAAAAATAGAAATTAATCATTATTACAAAACCGCTGTTTTCCACAATGATTGTATTAAGTGTACCACTTTGACCTTGCAAAGGCAATCACTTGATTGTATTTTAGCAAAAAATTGGCAGAACTTCTATCATGTCGTGGTAAAAATCCTGCCAATAATCCACTTACTTATTTGTTCTTTTTGTATGCACTCCATGCTTCATCCGCAGATTTGAAATATCCAACCTGCAGACTTTCCTCGCGGACGATGATATCAAAATCTTTCATCTCATCTTCTGGCGCATTTTTTCGAAACAGTTACTGTAGTAAACAGTGGTGTTGTTTTAGATCCTTTGGGGAGAATCTTCTTATAATAATAGTAGCCATCGCTTTTTAATTCCCAGTCGGTTGTATTCCAGTTTACAGTACAATACTGCTGCATGTCATTGTCTGAAAATAAAACCTGCATACGAACATATGTATCGCTGCCATTATTTGTGACACGAACCTCTTTTTTACTACGCTTCCGGGTTTAAAACTCGGATCTGGAAAAACCTCTTCGATGCTGGTATCATTCACAGCCACTTTGAGCTTATTATTTGTCTGCTCAGAATCGGTGAAGTACGCAAGCACTCCACCAATTCCAGCGACAGCACAAAGAAGCATCAAACAAGTAATGAGGAAAAACCGTTTCTTACCTTTTACTTTCTTCATCTTTGTGTCCTCCAAAATCATTTCGCCTTAACGGGTACGGTAAACGTGGCTGTTAATTTAACGCCATCTTTATTGTAAGTGACAGTTACCGTGCAATTGCCGCTACTATTCGGGAACGTCTGAATACTTGTCGTGTAGGTGCTTGCATCTACAATAACGCTGGAATCCTTGGTTCCGTCATTGGTAGTCAATGTAGCTTCAATTTGATTTTTATCTACCGAAGATCCGCCAGATACGGGACTACTACCAATCCATCTTGCGGTAAACGTATACTTCACACTATTGTCTTTAACAGACTGCAGTTTGTTATCGACAACATCAGTGTGTGTATAGTATTGCCAATCGTACTTGAAGTTGGTGAATGTTGCGTTGTAAGTATCGTTATCTGGTGTCATGTTGAAAGTTACATGTTCTCCGGAAACTGTACCGCCTTGAGAGGTAAGCGTAGACAACCTATATCGTCCTGTTTCTTCCTCAGTTGCAACATAATCTCCCATCGGAATATCCTTAAAGACCTCTGACAGAGATACATATCCGTCTGATCCGGTGTTTTTCTTAACGGTGGCAGCATCAAATCGTACCTGTCGATAATAGGTGTGTGATTTTCCCGCATAATCGGTACCCGTCAGTTTAAGAATAAAAGATTGGATCACCGTTTTTTGAAGTTGATATCAGATGCTTTGATACGTTTTGTAAGTGTGATCTGCTTAGTTTTAGGTAAGTTCTGAAGAGTACCTTTATCTACGGTCGCTCCATTTTCATTAATGGTCACTTCAAAAGACTCCAAAATATAACCTTTATTCGCTGCGCAGGACTGTTCCTCGACGAGATAGGTATCATATAAGAATCCTTTACCACTTCCAAAATTCACATCTTTTCATAGATATAACCATCACTGGCAGTATTCACAATATGTGACTCGCCGGTTGTTTTACTCGTGATTTTAAATGGAATATTGGCCATGGCCTTGTTTTTCTCATCTGTTTTATTGAAACGAATGTAACCTCTATACATTTTTTTCTTTTGGATACTGGTTTGTTTTTTAATACAGCCTTATCATTTTCGATCACAGAATTCATAACATATACATTAGAATCCAGCTGATATCCTTTTGGTGCTTTTTGTCTCTTGGAATGTTGTGGTTCCAACTGGGAATACAACTTTTCCGTTCTCCTTATAGAAGTCTGGACCGCTTACCAGATGATCTGCATCCAGTTTGATCTGTCCCTTTGCATCTGTTTTTAATACCCATGTGTATTTTTGCTTTTCTGCCAGAAGCTGCCGGATCGGTTGTGGAGACTACATCATAATATTTCATGGTGTATTCCTGCACCCTGTAAGGAGCCTGCTCCCTGTGGTTTAGCAAGTCCTGTTTCTGCATCCACTTTTTCAAGAATAACTTCTGGAGCAGGAACCTGTCCCGGTTTATCCTTACCTGTCACGTTGGCAGTCACAACACTGGATGTCAGAGAGGCTGTCAGTGTATCGGTGGAAAGATAATATCCAGCCGGAGCTTTTAACTCTTTCAGAGTATAGGTTCCTAACGGCAGGTTCGATAAAGATCCTTTTCCTTCCGCATTTGTAACGATGGTTCCCACCTTTGTGCCGGCAGCATTGTAAAAACACCATATTCAGCACCTTTTTAAATAGTAGGATTCGTAGTCTGAATGCAGATCGGTGGTGGATTTTTTGACAAGATTGATTGTTCCGGTTTTCGGAGGCTCTTTTACGGTAACGGAAAGGTCTTTTTGTCTACCGTAAACTGCTGATCTTCTGCCAACGAATATCCCTGAGAAGCAATGGTTTCATGTAACCAATAGGTTCCATTTTTTCAGCTTAACAGAGAAAGAACCGTTCTCGTCGGTATAAGCATCGGCTACTTTTGTTGTCTTATCGGAAGCATAAATCTCAAATTTGGCGTTTTTCAGTGCATAGTTTCCGTTATTTGCTGTAATCGTTGTATTGCCGGATACCTTATTTACAGTTACTTTGAAGGTATCCTGTGTATTCTTGGCATCCAAAACAATTGTTTTTACACCAGCCTGGTCAACGGTAAACTCCTGTGAAAAAGTTCCGGTGTAACCGTCAGGGTTCTGTGTTTCGACAACTTTGAATTTGTTGCCATCTGCTTCATCGCCCTGAATGTTGGTAAGTAAATAGCACTTGTCTGCTTCTACCCAGTTCATATTGGCGTAGGTCTGCCATTTACTGTTCTTCCATTTGTAAACGGTAAATTTCGCACCTTTTAAGACTGCACCTGATTCAGAGTCAGTTTTATTGATACGAAGCACACCTACTTTCGACATTGAGCCAACATATTCGGATGTATAACCAAATTCTGAAGTATACCAAGTATTCGGTGATGCTGACGTTGTGTTGGACGAGCCTTCCCATCCATTAAATTTGGAACCTTCTCCATGATAAAATGAATCTGGATATTTTTGGATTCCTTCCTCTTTTAATCCTCCTCAGGACCTGTAACATTACTAATCGTGCCTCCATTATAGAAGATAACGGTCTGGCTGTCTCCTTCAAAGGTATATGTTACCCAGCCATTTGAATTATCAGGAGTTGTTCCTCCATCACTTTCACCACCTCTTCTAGCAGACCAGATAGCGTCTGTTCGCGGATCATACACCAGACGATCGTCTGCTTCCTGTGTCAAATAAATATTTTCTACTTTTTTTTTCCTGAATATGGAAGCCCTGCGCAAAGTCAAGGTCGGACATGGTAAAATGACCCTTTAAGGAGATAGGATCTCCATTCTGTTTGTAATATGCAAACTTGACTTTAATCCATTTTTAAACCTTTGATATCGATTAACGGAGTATATCCTTTGGATAAATCGTTGGAGTTATTCGGGCCAAGAGAAACAATAACGGCATCGATGTCATCTCCGATAGCTGGTTTGTGTGGTGCTTTGTATTCATCCGGAACCTTTGTGTTTTGCCAATCTAGGAACCAGATTTTCATGTTGACAGGGGAGCCGTCATAATATCCCACATTGGTATATTCTGCATACAGATGACCTTGCGCTCCATCATGCGGAATAAAAGAACGTGTATTACTCCAGTTGGTCGTATCAGCCTGGCGCCCACCAATTGGAAATAGCTTTAGAATAATATTGGGCGTTTTACAAAATTCATTATCCCATGTATAATTGCGATCGGTTGTACCAAAAGTGATTTTTGTTTTGCTACCGATAATTGGGGTAAAATAATAATTTCCGTCAATTGGTGTATTCTTAGTAACAATACTTCCTTTTTCGCGGTTGCAACAGAATTAAGACCATCCATACCTGCGGAAACTTTCCCGGATCTGCTTGCGAAAAAGACTGATTCCATTGCTTAATTCAATAAGATCACTGGCGCTTAAATGTTCTTTTAAGAACTCATTTTTCACCCCAGTCGGCGGTAACATCAGAAAGTCTGTTATTATATCTTAACATTTTCTTCTGACGAAGAGGTTGTAGTGTCTGCAGAAGTTTTTGGTATCGTCTTCTTTAGCAGTGTTTTTGTCATCTTCCGGAGTTGTAACCACTACAGGAGCCGGAGTCGTTACGGTTGCCGGAGTATCTTCTTCCTGCTTTTCGGCAAATTCAGCAGAAAGCGTAAGCGACTGATCTGCAACAACATTCTGCGTGAGATCGGATTCTTTGCTTTCTACTTCCGTTTCTGTGCCATCAGCATATGATGTACGGATTTTCTGGATCTGATATCCATCATCAGCAGTTACCTCATAAGTGACTTCTGTTCCCTTATTTACAGTAATTGTCTGATTGGTTTTATCTTCACCGTTGATCAGAAATTTTCCATGACCATCGGTCTGAAAAAGCAAGATCTACGGTATCATCCGATGCGGTGTTCTCTGCATCCGTATCGAGATTCAGCTCTGTTGTTCCCGTTCCATCTTCTGAATCCGCAAAGGCGGAGAAAGTGCTGACCCCGACAGATGTCATAGCCATAGTAAGAATCAGAAGAAACGAAAGAGCTTTTTTGATTTTTTTCGTTAATTTTCTTCATTGCCTTTTCTCCTTTTCGTTGATGCTGAAAGCATAATGATTCCGGCTGCGCCGAGAGAAATGCTTAATCCGGCAAATGCGGATGGAAGAGAAGAATCTCCCGTTGCAACTGTCTTATTTGGAGTTTCCGGTAATTCAGCGGTGAAAATCCATTTGGTCTTGGTCTTATTCATCGCATACTGATTATCCAGCTCTGCAGGAACTGTAAGCGTGTAAGTAAGATCTTTGGAGCTGCCCTGTGCAAAATCACCCAATAACACTTTATTGGTAATCTCGCCAGCCATGCTGCCATCGTATAATGTCTGACCATCGCAGGCGATCTTCAGATGCAGCTTCTGGAGCAGATTATCATCCGCAATCGTGTCCGTTCGGAAGTAAATTTTAACCGACTGGGCATATTTGTTGGAAATCGTGACTTTTCCAGATACCACATCCCCCGGCATAGGTTCCCCAGTGGGAGAAGAAATCATCTCCCACCTTAACCAACCCAGCTGCTCCACCTTCGTATACAACGGAAAACGGGTTATTGCTGGTAACCGGAACTGTATATGCATCCGTTACACTCTGTTCGATAACGGTGCCAAACCACGGATCATCAGATTTGAAATTCGGAGTAAAATTCTTTTTCCTGAACTGCATCCGCAGTAAAATTGATTTTCTGATCTTTTTTCTGAAAGAGCTTCTGTCCATTCCGCAGGAATGCTGACGGATTTCAGAAATTCTGCAGCTTCGCCATGTTTTTACAGGCTTTGGTGTAGTAATAATAATCACCACATTTAACCCAGTCATCACCCAGATTCAGCAGCGAATCATCCAGCATATTTCCATCAATGGTCGAATCATCAAATGTGACCTTCATTCGCACCCATGCATCATTGGCCAGATTGAAGATATCAACTAACTCATCGACTACCTGTCCCGGGACAACCACCTGCGCATCATCGAAATCAGTTTTTCTCCCTTTTCGTCTAAGCCATGTTTTTCCAGACTGATATTGATATTGCCAATGTCTACATTGTTTTCCACAGACACTTCGGACTGTGCGGCGAATACAGGATATGCACTGGCAAACGTTCCTGCTGAAAGCAGAATGCCAAGTAATGTAGCTGAAATTTGCATTCTTTTTTACTCATATCCACTCTCCCTCTTTCTCTTTCCCAAAAAGGCAGACGGTTCAAGGTCTGCCTTTTGAGAGGAATTAAAAAATTATTTCAAAATTGCAGGCGGCGCGCCGCTGATTAGCGATTGTTGCCATGAACATCTTTGCTGTTGTTGGTGTTCGCGTCTTTTCGTTGCCGCTGTAGTCATGTCCGGTAGTCGTACCGTGAGCTGCATCGTAGCTTGTTCCCTGTTTGATGAAGATGTCGTAGATGGTCTTCAGATTTGCTGTGGTCAGCTCATCGGTCAGATCTTTTCCGGTCTTGTCCAGGATCTCCTCGGACTGGATTGCAAAGCCTTCAACCTTGATGTCGTTTGCGGAATCCGGAAGAATTTCGTCCTCGATGACGTTTTTCATCTGGATCTTATCGAACAGAGAAGATGTCTTCTGTCCTTTTCAGCAGTTTGGTTTTATAACCAAAGACGTAAGTACGAACACCGTCTTTCGAAGCTGTTGCGCCGGTATCCTGAACCTCTTCGTCAACCAGTTCCTGCCAGTTCGCATCGAAGTTGTTTCTTTCCTGATTCTGAGCATCAGCAACATCTTTGAAGTAGAAGATCTCCTGGCTCTTACGGCCGTCTTTGCTTACAGTGCCGTCATCAGCAACCTGGGTAACATATTTGGTCGGAACGGTAACTTTGAGGAATACTACTGCGCTGTTCGATCCGGTGTTTTCGATCAGCGGGTTCTTTGCCAGTTCCTGATTCGGAACAACATCCTCGGCTTTATCCGGGATATTGTTGTTGTTTTTATCGGTTGTATCCCAACCCGGCTCCTGCACATCGATTTTTACTTTGCCGATGGTGAAAGTGTTGGTAGTCTGCTCAGAATCGGTCAGGTAAGCCATTGTGCCTCCTACACCAAGTGCTGCTACAAGTCCACATGCAGCCATTGTTGTTAATGCTTTTTTCTTATTCATTGCTCTTTTTCGCATATCCTTTATTCCAGCAGATAAGGATACGCTCTCCTCTCTAAATTTTTTTATTTCAATCCTCATTTTGAGGCTCTGCTGTCTTTTTTCTTATCTCCTGAAGAACAGGTACTCTCCAGAATAAGGCTCATTATGTTCAGAATGATAATCCATGCAATTATCACAGGCATCCCTTTTTGCCCAAAGCTGAAATTAGAAATCCAACTTTTGGAATGCTGAAAAGATACTTTCCAACAATTTGATCCTGTGTAACTGTATGAGCATCTGGATTATCGTTTGCATCGCCCTGAAAGGTATATTCAGACTGATCTTTTTTGATGATACGGTGTGTAACCAGCTCATCATTAGCCAGCCGATACGTTACTACATCTCCTACCTTAACTGCAGTATCTTTCGTATTCACAAAAGCAATTGCGCCTGTATGTATTTGTGGCTCCATAGATCCCGATAGAACAACATAAGGATTTATCCCAAACAATTTCGGGACGACAAAGACAGAAGCCACAAGAGCAATTACAACAGTTAAGATCAAGACGATCCTTCCAAAGGCTTTCGAAAAACTCTTCATTACAAAATCTCCTTTGCTTTTCATATACTTAAAACTTTAGGTTCCGTGTCAAAACCTCTTTTGCTGGTCATCCAGACTTGTGCTGGTCTTGGCTCTTTTAATCCATCCTGATAACCCGCGGCATATGTTTTATTCAGAAGTTTTTCAAAATCTGCCTTTTTAATCACTATTTTATTATTCGGATCTTCTGTATCTGGCTTAAAGTCATAAAACACAATTGGTTCCAATTATTCTCCTATTCTCTAATGATTCTGTCTTACAAATATCCACCATATATAGTAGTTCAACGAAATTTTACATTCCAAAAATTCATATATACATTTTGGAGAAGGAGCAATGCAACATTCCTTTTTTGTACCTGTTTAGGATCTTGGTTGTACCGCCGCATTTTTCCGTCTGGGATGAGTGCAGTGCAAATAGCGGTATGATGGGTTTACACATTCGAAAAGCTCAAAAAGTCAGGAGGCGACTTTGAGTTCAGAAAAAAATGCTACGTTTTTCTTCATATATAAGGTATTGTAAATCCAACTGAAAAAAAAGCTTCGTTTTTTCAGTTTTAACCGCGCAAATACCTCGGTCAATTTAGGATCAAACTTTGTTCCAGCGTTATTTTTGAGGTATTGAAGCGCCTTTTCAGGGCTGCAGGGCTCTCTATAGCATCTGAATGATGTCAAAGCATCATATACATCACAGATCCGAAGAATTCTGGCTCCATAGGGGATATCATTTCCCTGCAATCCAAAAATATCCGCCGCCATCGTAATCTTCATGGTGGTATAGGACCATTTGGGCGGTTTCCGGTGAAGTATGGCACTGAATCATACGGTATCCAATTTCAGCATGCAACTTCATGATGAAGTATTCCCCGGAGTTAATTTTCCGGGCTTATTTAGGACCTGCTCTGGAATTTGAGTTTTTCCAATATCATGATAAATTGCTGCCAACTGGACATCCATAGTCGCCTTTTCGTCCATGCCTAACAATATGGTCATATCTGTAACTAAATAGGCTACATGGAGACAATGTTCGCAAAGTCCTGAATTCATGATTTTTCCCTCCTACTTATAGTATTGTAAAAACAAATTGAAAAAGCCCTCCGGTTTTTGAATTACCGGAGGGCTTGAAAATTATTTCTTATTTTTTTTCTTTCTTGTTGCAATAAAGAGGCCTGCTCCAAGAACTACAAGTACAGCCGTAACCACTGCCAGAATCGGCATAGTATTGGTATCACCTGTCTGAACAGCCGGAATCGGCGGCGGGGTTAATGTTACGGTCTGATCCGTATCATTAATATCCTTATGCTCGCCAACAGGACTGTCATTGGTCGAGATTGTCTCAAACGCTACCAGAGTTTTGCTTTCAAGACCGTCTCCTTTGAAAGTAAATTCAATTTCAACGGTTCCATCTGCTTTATTCGGGACAAATGTCTTTGTTGCTGTAACTTCTTTTCCGCCAATAACAAGAGCTGATTTAGTCACCTTGTCCATTAATACACCTGTTACAGTATATTTCTGGCCAGGAATCAAATTTTTATAAGCGATCTTGTCTACTACGGTAAGAGTTCCTTTGAGGTGAGCTGCTTATCGCCATCTGCCTTATCCGTTGCGGTTGTATGAAGTTCCGGAACATAGATTGTCTGCTTCTCATCATTGATGTCAGCATGAACAGCCACATTCTTTCCTTCATAGGTACAGGTTTCGAATGCTACCAGAGTTTTTCCTTCCAGTCCGGTTGCGTCAAAGGTAAAAGGTAACAACAACGGTTCCATCAGCTTTTTCTGGAACAAATTTGGTTTCAGCAGTAACCTCTTTGTCGTTGACAAGAAGTGCTTTTCCTGTTTCTTTGTCCATCAGGGTTCCCGTCATGGTATATTCTTTACCCGGAATCAGTCCCTCGTAAGAAACTGTGTCTTCGAGAGTAACTTTTTCGTCTGCGAGAGCATTATGGCTCTTGCTTTCCGTATCCTGTACTTCAGTCTGGATATGCGGAACATACACGGTCTGCTCTGCGTCATTGATATCTTTATGCTCACGAACGATGATTTCATCATCACCCTTCTGATAATATAAATCCTCGAACGCAACATAAGTGTGTTCAACATCTTCCAGTTCGGTTCCATCAAAGGTAAAGATAACGTCAACTGTTCCGTTCGCTGCCCTCTGGGACAAATGTGGTTTGTCCAGTTACAGGAGTGGCTTCATCAGCTACCGTTTCTTCATCATTTTCAGATGTGATCATTTTTGCTTCTACCGCTTTGTAGGTGATCTCACCATCTTCTTACTTTTTCCTGCAGTGATCCTTTCAATACATATGTATTTCCGGGATCAGATTCTCGTAGGTTACAGTATCTGTGATTGTGATATGTCCATCGCGGTAAGAGTTCTTGATACCCGTTTCAGCATCGACTGCTGATGTATGGATATCCGGCAGATATACGGTCTGATTTTCATCGTTAATATCTGCATGTGTTGTCAGCTGAATACCTTTATAAGAAAGATCTTCAAATGCAACTACAGTTTCGCCTGCTACGGATTCTGCATCAAAGACAAAGACTACATCAACAGAACCATCTTTGGTTTCTGCTGTAAAGGTTGTAGATGCCGTAACCTCTTTTCCGTTAACCAGCACAGGTTCTTCCGTATAGGTGACTTCATCTGCAGGCTGTTCGGAATCATCCGGAACATCTGGGGTTTCTGCATCCTGATTGGAATCATTCGATTCGTCCTCATTCTTTACAGGAACTTTCTTCATCAGCTTTCCGGTTACGGTATACTCATGGCCAACGATCAGGTTACGGTACTGTACGATATCAACAAGTGTTGTCTGTCCAGATACGGCTCCCTGATGATCATCGGTTGTCTGATCTACATTTGTGGTATGGATCTCCGGATAATGCACAGTCTGTCCATCATCTTTCATATCTGCATGAGATGTTACCTTTACGCCATTGTGATACAGATCCTCAAAAATAACGACATCATTTCCCTGTAACTGGGTAGAATCCAGGACAAATTCAAGTGTTACTTCGCCGTCTGCTTTTTCCGGAACGAATGTTTTTTCGGAAGTGACATTGTTTCCTTCTGCATCGGTTGCCATTCTGATGCCACTGATTGCACCAGTAGCCGACATTTCAGATGCTGTATAGGTGTATTTTCGCTGCCACTGGAAATTACAAAGGTAAATACCGGATTCGCATCTTTCAGAGTTTCAGAAGAGTTAATAGTTGCAATAACAGTTCCAGATGCTTCTGTTGGCGTTAATGTACCAGAATAACGTAATTCCGGAATATCATTTCCGTCTGCATCAACTGCAGTTCCCGTTACCTGATATGTCTTTCCAACGGTGAGGCCGTCATATTCAGCGCGGAAACCATACTAATAGGATGCACCCGGATTAACCATTGCGCTTCCTTTACAGTGTATTCTTTGCCCGGAATTAAATTCTCATAGCGGACTACATCTTTAATGGTTACTGTGCTGCCAATTACGCCTTCTTTATCGTTTGTGGACGCATCGGTTGCGGTTGTATGGATTTTCGGAATATGGACACTCTGATTTTCGTCTGAAATATCTTCATGCCGTGCAACGTCAATATCGTTATGGAACAGTTTCTCAAATGCTACGGTTGTTTTTCCTTCCAGCGCATTGCTGTCGTAGTTAAATAACAGATTAACTGTTCCCGAAGTTTTAGTTGCTGTAAAGGTCATTTCTGAGGTGATTTCTTTTTCCATTCTGGGTAATGGCTTTTCCGGTATCCTTATCCATCAGAGTACCTTTTACGGTATAGCTCTTTCCGATAATAAGGTTTTCGGATTTAACCGTATCCACAAAACGGCCATCTTTTTGCGGATGTTCCAACGTGATCCTTGGTAGAACCATCAGAAGCAGTCGTACCGATCTTCGGGTAGTGGATTGTCTGCTCTTCATCGTTAATATCCGCATGGGATGTTACATTTTTCTTGTTATGGTACAGATTCTCATATACAACGGTAGTTGCCCCAGCTAAATCAGAAGCATCCAGCTTGTATACAAGGTCAATCGTTCCATCTTTTGTCTCTGCCACAAATTCTGCAGACGCTGCGATTTGTTTGCCGCTCGCAACAAGCGGTTTGCCGGTGTCTTTATCCATAAGTACGCCGGAAATGGTATAATGCTTTCCTACTACCAGATTCTTGTAGGATACGTGGTCGATAATCGTTGTCTTTCCGACGGTTCCGACACCATCGTTCGTCTGTTTATCGACTGCGTTCGTACGGATCTCTGGGAAGTAAACGCTCTGCTTATCATCGTTGATATCTGCGTGTGTGGTAACGGTGACTCCGTTATGGAGCAGCTCTTCAAAAGATAACAACTGTGCGGTTTTTCAGATTACTTGAATCTAAGGTAAAGGTTAAGGATACTTCGCCGTTCGCTTTTGTTGCCTTAAAAGGTAACACTCTGAACAACATCTTTGCCATCTTTGTCTTTTTTGCAGGAACTGCCTGCTCCGATCCAGATGGTTTAATCATTGCTTTTCCAGAAATGGTGTATTCTTTACCTACTACCAGATTTTTATAGGATACAACATCGGTAATCTGTACTTCTTTACCGATAGTTCCTACCTGATCTCCAGTTTCAACACTTGTAGCTGTTGTCTGAATCTTCGGAATCTGTACAGTCTGGCCTGCATCATTGATATCCTCGTGACGAGCAACATCTTTTCATTATGATACAGTTTTTCATACGCAACCGTTGTTTTTCCTTCCAGCACGCTGCTGTCATATACAAATGTAAGATCAACGCTTCCTTGGGCTGCCGTAGCTGTAAAACTTGTTTCGGCTGTTACGGCCTTTCCATTCTGCTCAATGGCTTTTCCGGTTTCTTTATCCATCAAGGTACCTTTGATCGTGTACTTCTGTCCAACAATCAAATTGCTGTAAGATACAGTATCAACAAGGCGTGCTTCTTTGGATGAGGTTCCTACATCATCTTTTGTGCTGTGATCCTTTGCAGTGGTGCGGACTTTAGGATAATGAACAGACTGTTCCTCATCATTAATATCCGCATGGGATGTTACATTGATCTTATTGTGAATCAGATCTTCAAAAAACAACTACCGTTTTATCTTCCAGCACAGAAGCATCCAGCTTATAGGTCAGATCTACCGTACCGTCTTTGGCGGTTGGCTTGAAGGTTGTTGTTGCTGTGATTTCTTTTCCGTTTACGAGTAACGCCTTTCCGGTGTCTTTATCCATGAGTTTTCCGGAAACCGTATACTCTTTGCCTGGGATCAGATTTTTATATGTTACATGATCAATGATCGTAGTCTGTCCAACAAGTCCTACATGGTCCTTTGTTTGACTATCTGCTGCATTCGTGCGGATGGACGGATAATATACCATTTCGTTTGCATCAGACAGATCGGTTGCTTCTGCTACTTTGGTTTCGCTCTTATCGTCATTGACAAGGTACATTGTCTGTGTGATAACCGCGGTTCCCTCAAAGTCAGATGAATCCCAGTTGAAAGTAACATCGACAGAACCAGATCCTTCCTTGCTGTGTACGTGGAAGTTCTTAGACGCAGTAATTGCTTTTCCATCTGCTCCGGTTAATGCTTTTCCGGTGGACTGATTTACAAGCGTTCCTCTTACAACATATTCCTTGTCATAGGCTAATCCTGTATAGGAAACAGTATCGGTAATCTTGTCATTTTTGCTGCGTACACCACTCTGATCGGCCGTTGCATCATCCTTGGCAACAGTTTTTCAGACTCGGAATCGTAACGGTCTGGTCGGTATCGTTGATATCTTCATGGGCCTGGACTTCAATGCCATCCCAATACAGATGCTCAAACGCAACCAGAGATTTTTTCCTTTCAGTTTCGAACTCTCAAAGCTGAAGGTGATATTCACAGTGCCACTTGATTTTTCAGCAGTAAAGTCTGCTCTCCGGTGGCAATTACGCTTCTGTCATCTTTTCTGACCAGCTGTCCTTTTAACGTATAAGTACGTCCAACCTTCAGACCACTGTATTTAACTGTATCAACTACGGTAGCCTTTTCACCAACTGGAACACTGTGGGTTCCTGTGGTTGTGTCTTTGCGGTTGTTTTAAGGACAATTGTATGGTTGACCTGCGGGTTTAAGCTTACATTGGTCTTCTCGGAATCTACGGTTACTGTAGTCTCGATCAGATCTTTTCCATAATTTCCCTTGCAGGCAAGCTCACGGATGGAATAAGTTCCATACTGCAGTGCGCCACGGTCTTTATTTACGGTTCCATCACCAAACCATGTTCCATACTGGCCGGAAAGTTTCGATTCATCGGTAATCTTCTTTCCGTCCTGATATTTATCAAGGCCATTGGTATTGGTTGTATGTGCGATTTCTGAGGTATCTACAACACCATCCTTATTGGAAAGGACAACGTGGGATTCCTTGGTTTCATTATTGGTGATCAGGAATGGAATGTTTGCCATTGCACTTCCATCATCATCGATCTTATAGAAATGAAGATCTCCACGAATGATGTTATCCGAAGCAGTAAATCCATCCTCTGCAATCACGGTATCACCATAATGCAGTACAACTGCATCACCTTTTTTCTGAATAGTACCGAAAAATTTACCTTTTACCGAAACATCGCCATTGGTGAAATTATTGTCTTTGTTGTAGCCTTTGACAGCACTGGTTTCTTCAATAGTAATTGTTCCTAACGGTAAAATTGGGCTGCCATTGGCATCGAGATAGAAGTCATCGCCTTTTTTACTTTGCATGTTTCACTTAACTGCGCGCGGTAAATGTCTTTGCCTCCAACCGTTCTCTTGATGGCTTTGATAACCCATGTTTTGGTCGCTTTTTCAGGAAGATCAGACTCTTTTTCATAGATCTTATTGTAATATTTTACTGTAAACTCTGTACCGGAAAGATCTTTAGAAGTATCCTTATTTCCTTCAGAATCGACTTTATTGATCGTAATAACTGCTGGGTCATTTAACGGTTCATCTGTCATGGTAACTTCTGCTGTCTTTTCTGGTTCTACTTTTAATAGAAGGCATTTCTGTATTAAGTTCAAAGCCCTCTGGAGCAGAAATTTCTTTGACTTTGTATGTTCCAGCATCAACCTTGCCAAAATCGGCAACACCTTTTTGCATTTGTTTTTTGCTGTTGCCACCTGTTTTCCATTTGAATCGATCAGTGCAAATTCAGCACCCTCTAAGGAATAGCAGCTATTACCATTCGTCAGGGATTCATTGGCAGATTTTTTGATTACCTTTGCTTCGCCCTGCTGCAGCCATGTTACAGTCAGCGATGTAGAGGAAGTATTCGGGAACATCTGGATATAGGTTGTATGCTGTACGGAGTCATCTCCAGTATCAACGATCATTGCCTGAGAATCATTCATGGATGCGCCAAGCTCTCCGGTGGAATAGGTTTTTCCCGGATTCGTGCCGGCCTTCGCAAACAAGAAAAATTTCTGTCCACCATTGATGGTAACATTCTGATTCGTGTACTCTCTGTCGGGAGAATACAGATGGATGTATACACCCTGCGGAATTTTCATTGTTACGCTGTTCATATCATTCGCATTCAGAGTAATATCCGGTGTACGCTGTTTACCATCGGTAGAATCGATGTAAGCAGTAGCCTTTGTTTTACTGAACGCAACTTCCGTACTTTCGATCAAATGTGCTTTTGCAAAATCGAGAATAGGCTTTGCAAGATCAATACCATTCTGTTTTCCCTCTTCGCCAGACAGCTGCTCATTTCCATTGTACGCATAGTTCAGCGCAAATGTAGTTCGAATAATGGCTTCTTCCTGTCCCATACCAGCAAGAGGACCTTTGCTGAATCCCTGACCGCTCTCTCCATAGTAGAGAACTGTACGGGCAAGGTTGTTATCAAATGGATTAGCAACACCGGAGTTGGTATATCCATTATGATCCGGCGTATGTTTTTCCTGCTGCATACAGAAAGCTCTCTTATTATCGATGATAAAAATCGGAACCGATCTACCACCGTAATGTGCAAATCCCATTGTGCTGATTGTTACTTCTTTGCTTTCAGCTCTGGATCTTGACAGATCAAACAGTGCAATTTCGGATACATCCGGAAGTTTATAGGCTTCTGGACCAGCCGCAGGCTCGTCGGCACCTGGGTCGGTGGATAAAATTGAATTATCAACCGTATCCGTTGTCTCTGCTGCATTTTCCGAAGGATTCGATGTTACTTCGCCTGCCGCATTCGACGCAGATTCATTATCCGCACTCCTCTGGAATGCGATTTCAAGAATCTTGTCTCCTTCCACAGCAATATCATTTGAATACTCCTGTGTTTTTCCGGCAGATCAACATCATCTGCTCCTGCATCTGTAGTTACTCGATACGTTGCGATATAATTTCCGTCATCGCTCGTGACTTTGGTTTTAACAACAGTACCTTTATCGGCTTCAAGGACAAGATCATAACTATTTTCCGGTTCTGCAGTCGTCACATTGCCGTTTGCATCGGTAATTGTTGTTTTGTCGTTCTCTTTTCGGATTGTCTGCGTATTTTCTTTTCCATCACTACTCTGTGTTGTGACTACAATACTTCCGCCGGCATTATCAATCTGGATTGATAATGTACCACGTTCCACTGCTTCTGGAATAATATCCGTAGTTGTGGATGGATCGTTGTCATCATCTGTTGCGGCGCTGACGGTATTTACGCCAACCGAACCGCTACTCATTGCTACCAGCAGTAATCCGGCAGTGACTTTCCGAAGATAGTCCTTCATTTTCTTCATCATCACGCAATCTCCTTTTTCTATATTTTTTTATCCAACCCGGGTGACGAATCCGGAGTCGAATAAGGGATATTTATTTGTCCCTGTATATAGTATTGTAAATCCAACTATTTTTTTTTTGATCGTTTTTTCAAAAGTGCTTCGGCGGGTTGATTTTTTGCTATATGCTGTACGCAACGAATGCGAAAGAAGAGGGAAATATAGAGGATCAAATGATGCGGAGACATATGGTAGGCAAGTGGTAGACGATCTGGAAGCGCAGAATAGAAAGAAAGGACCATGAAATTTCCATGATCCTTTTCAACACTATAAAGTAATTCACGAGGTAGTAATAACGGATTTTCCGTTTACCAAAAATGAGGAATCGACTTTTTCGATTGCGGGAAACAAGTATACTAACAAAAACAGATCAAACAAAAACAGTGTAAAAATAATTGTTGTGCATCTGGCCCGGATGACACGAAGCATGAATTCGAAGCGGCAGAGAATATCAAATCATCAGTCAGCCAAAAGAAGGCATCTGCTCCAAACCGAAAGGAAGCAAATGAGCTATTCGAACATCTTTGGGCGCTTTATTCCTCAAAGAGGGGGAAAGGACAAGTCAGCGACTAGAAATATCAATTTTTAGTAGCTCCGCAACCACTGCACTTATAGCCAGTCAATCTTTGCTCAGTTCTGGCTTGCTCGTCTACAATTGTTTCGTCATATGCTTCGCTAACCAATCTCTGTTCATCATATGCGTCCTGATCCGTAACCGTTGTGCTTCCAACACAAACTTTTTGTGAACTATAGCTATGATCCGTAACAGCCGAATGATCACCTACAGCTTCGATTGCATCTGGACCATATCCAAAATCTTCCCCACATACATTGCATACCTGATGGTATTCATAAATTGGTTCCTCATGGGTAACCGCGTCATGGTGGATTGTCTGATATACTGCATCGTGATGGACGGTATGGGTTTTCGCTGGGATGTTTACGGTCGTATACTGCTCAACCCAATTATGTTCATGAGGAGCCTTAGTTGGAGCAGGTGTGGCGGTTGGAGCCTTAGTTGGAGCAGCAGTCGTTGCCGGGGTACTTGGCTTCTTGGTTGGAGGAGGCGTTGATGTTGAAGAAGATTTCGGGACACTCTTGGTCGGAGTCGGGGTCGTTTTAGTGCTTGCGCTGGTATTCTTTTGGGACTCCGTATCCTTTTGGGCTTCTTCCTTTGGCTTATCCGTAGGTGTAGGCGATGCTTTCTTTGTATCTTCTTTCTTTTCGGAAGTATTTGATTCCTGTTTTTGTCAGAGGTTGTTACCGTATTTGAAACTTCTTTTCCCGAATCAGCCGAAACTGATGTAGTTCCCTTTTTTTTACAGGACTCCGGAATTTCTGTCTTTTCTTCAACCTCAGTTCCATCGCTCTTTTTGCAGATCTCATCTTTGGACCCAATTACTACCGTATCTTTATCAGCCAGCTTTTCGGCTTCTGTTTCGGAAACAACAGATACTTTCTGGGTAATGGTAATAACAGGGTTTGTATTGGTGGTATATTTGGCTCCTCCAGGGGTTGCCTTCGGGTTTTCTTTTGAGGACAAATATTCAGCCAGCTTCTCTGCATTTATCTCTACTTCATATTTTACTTCATATTCCCCAACTTTTCTAAATCAATCCCTGAACCACTGGCAGAAATGGAATTTACAATATCCTTATCATAACAAATTCCATGCAGCAGGTTTGGAGAATCAGCGCTTTGTAAAATATACAGATCATGAATTCCAGATACTGCATCTTTGATATCTTCCTCAGTATAATTATCCTCAGTGATAATATCTTCAGAGGAATCCACAACGGAATGGCTTTCTTTTACAATGGAAGAACTGGAAACACTCTGAGATTCAGAATTACCTGTTTCTGGAGCAGTCTGCGTTTTCGGAGTCCCGCATCCTCCCAATCCGGTACTCAATAATCCTGTCATAACCAATAAGGACATTTGCGTTCGTTTTCTCATAAAAAGATCTCCTTTCTTTTCTTAAGGATGTATTTCGGTTATATATGGTATTCCAAAAAGATTTCTATTGCGTTTTCACGTATATGAAAAAATTGGGATATCTCGGGTAACCCAAACTGTTCTTTATTATACCGCGGCTACAACGGAACTACAATCATCTTATTGTTTTATAGTACAAGATAAGACTATTATTGTATCGTAAGGGACGATAATTGAATCACTTGGGACAATAACGCAGATAATTATTTGAAATTTGCTAATGAATTTCATGTACCAGATCTCAAAAATGACCTTTTACGGTCCGCAGATAATCCCAGGTAACAAAATTAGGGAAAAATATAGGCCAGAGGTCGCTAAATAATGCTTTCGTGTTGGAAAGTGGTAGGATAATATATTTTTTTAGGCTATTTTTACTGGATTTTTCTTATTTTTTTGGCATATTTAGAGGGAGTCCTATATTATCCCTAATAAACAAGGTCTTTCAAAAACGTCTATAGATAAAGCAAATTCTTGCTTCAGTTCTAAATTCAAAAAATGGTCTAATATAAGACTATTGTATTATTTTAGACTATAGTTTTTAGTAGGACTATAATCAAAGGCAAAAAAAACAACCTGGGAGATTTCCCAGGCTGTCATGTATTTCACTTAATTGCGTTTTGCTTCCATGCAAACATCATTCCCAGCGTAGCCATCTGGTGGCAAATCCTCCTCAAAGATTTTCTAAGCGCATATACGCCTACATGCACGATCAAATTCAAATGTAGCAGCAGCAAGCATATCTACGCCAAATTGCCATTTTTCTGTTTGGATTCCACGATACTTCTGCCACAAAGCTTCCAAGCCATCATATGCCATCTTACAAAACGATTCACTGGATTGGCAGCTCGTGAGTACCCGTCAAGCATGTTCCGGAATAAAACATAATATTCCTTAAAAAAGTCAACATACTGTTCCAGGCTAATTGTCTTCCATGTTTTCTGCTCCGTTACTCGCCCAAGTGCAAATAACAGATCAAAGGAGAAGTCTCCCGGGTAGAACTGGATAAACTTCTCTGAATATTGGGAGAATAAAGCATTTGAATCTTCGGAAGTATACATTTCACGAAAAAAATTTGTTAAAATCCTGAAACAGATTGAAATAAAAACTTCCTTTTGAAAAATTGTAACAATCCATAAAATTCCTCAATCATTCATGAATACATTTTTCGTAAAAGCATCACAATTGAGTAACCGATCACCATGATCAAGATAGCTTTAAAGATCTTATCCGCCTCAATAGCTACGGTAATCCACCACATAACGAAAAACACCCAAGATCCCTAATAATTCCAAAATATCATCCTTGTTTTCTTCGATGTATCTTTCGAACCGTACACCTAACCAATATCCAATTTCTCCTAAAGTATCCAATGTTTCATTAAATTTTTCATTGAATTTTTTTTTCATTAAAGTCGTCCTCTCTTTGACAAAATGTATTTCAGATCTTATAGGTTTCGATACTCCTTTCATCGTTTATTTGATCTGATATTCATAGAATTAGAAAGGCGAAAAAAATAAGCGAAACTTTTACAGTCTCGCTTATTTGGATATCCATTATAAATAATCTCTTAACAATGCTTTTTCTTCGCGGAGAACGCATTTTCATGAGGGCTTTTTGCCTCGATCTGACGGATTCGTTCTCTGGTGACGTTCATTTTCGAGCCAATTTCCTCTAATGTCTGTGGCTTTTCGCCGTTAAGACCATATCGCATTTCCAACACGGCTCTCACGCTCTGTTAAACTATCCATTGCTTTTTCCAATGCATCACACAACGATGAATAGACAGCGGATTTTTCAGGATTTGACTGCATATTTGTAGCCGGGACAAAATCTCGATCGAAGTATCTTCCTCCTCACCAATTGGTAAATCCAAGGATGCCGGCTGTTGCTGATAATTTCTTAACGCAGCTAAGGCCTCTTTCAGAAATTCCAAGAGCTTTTGCAATTTCGCTCTCTTTTTGGATCTCGCAGTTCCTGTCTCAATTTAATTTCCATCCTGCGAGCTTGATTAAATTTATCAAAGAGATGGACCGAATACGAATTGTACGACTGTCATTACAGATAGACCGTGTAATCGCCTGTCGAATCCACCAAGTCGCATAAGTGGAAAACTTATATCCCTTCCTGTAATCAAAGCGGGTGACCGCATTCATGAGTCCCATATTTCCTTCTTGAATTAGATCCATAATGGAAAGATTCGAACCTCCAACATAGCGTTTAGCAACACTTATGACCAGACGTAAATTAAAAACGAATAATCCCTATCCCTTGCCTCAGCGTCTCCGGCCTCATACCTTTTTAAAAAGTTCTTGCTCTTCTTCCAGACTCAAAAAAGGATCATTTCCAAGTTCGTTCAGGTACATCTTAACAGAATCAGTGCAATCTAAATCAAAATCGTCCTCTAATAAAGTATCATCAGAAGAAGCATTTTCCTGCTCCACAAACTTAAAGTAAATAACCTCGGCCTGTTTTTCATCAATTCCCCTCTTTGATACAGCTTTTCCTAAACTGTTCAAAAGAAGACTGTTCTTCATAGATCTTCTGCAATCTTGAGGTGATTACCATATATTTTCCTTCGTTTCCATAATTTCTTACCACTCTTCCGTTTCAAATTTTGTCTGCTTGCTATCCCTGTCCAGTACAATTGCTGCACGGAATTTATTTCCTTTTTTCGACACAAAAGAAATATAATTAGCCGTTCGGCCATCAACAAGGATCTGACGAACCTCATCTTCTGTCAGCTCGTGTTTACAAACGTTTGTTCCTAAATGAAAGCCGCATCCGGAACGATCTGGGCAAGCATATCCCCCAATCATACTTTTTTCAACGACTTGTTGCAGAATGGGCAAATTAATTCAGTTTCTTCTGCCGGCGGAAGTAGAATTTTACCTTTCCGGATTCACGATCAACGATCAGCCGTGCATTAAATTTTTTTCTTTTCTTTTGACACAAATCCTCTGATTGTCTGTGTCTGTCCCTCCTTGAATAAAAGTTCCAGATCTGCGGTTTTTAATGTTACTCCGCAAACCTTTTTGGGAACTTTAAAATCACAAGTTTTTTTCTTTATGGCCGGAGCAGCCATACATATTCAAATATTCTTCCATTTTCTTACCGCATATAGGGCATGTGTAATCTGTCATTTTTCCTTCTTTCCCAGCGCCTAAAAATAGGATTTATAGGGGCTGTTATAACTTGATTTGTCCAGTTTCGAACAGATGCTTGTAAGTCACTGAGGAAAGATTCATAAGAATCCATTCCATTTTCTATATCATCAAGCCGTTTTTCCCATTGCGCTGTCATAACGGCCGATTTTAGTTCTTGAACAGGAAAACATGCAATCAAATTTATTCCTTTTGTAGTTGGAATGATTGTCTTGCCTTTCTTTTCTATGTATTGTCTATCTTCCAGCGTCTGGACGATAGATGCCTGTGAGGAAGGTCTTCCTAATCTAGCGGACGTTCCCCGGGCTTCCCAGCCATGAGCCTACGCAGCTCTTCATCCTCTAATGTTTTTCCGCAATTGATCATTGCGTTCAGCAGAGTTGCGTCTGTATAACGTTTAGGCGGTTCCGTTTCTTTTTTTAACGCTTCGAAATCAGCGGTAACTATCTCACCATTCTTAACATTTGGGATAATTTTATCTTTTGGAACACCAAGAACAGCTAAAAAGCCTGCCGACACCAACGTCATTCCTGTTGTTTCAAATACTTCATTCTCAACAACTGTCTGAAATTTTGTTTTGTTAAATACCGCATCCGGGAACAGCATGCAGATTACAGACCTCGCAATTAAGTCATATAGTTTTCCTTCATCACCAGTAGGCATTCCCGCTTTGGGGGTTGGTACAATAGCATAATGGCTGGAAACTTTATGACTATCGAAATAATGTCTGTCTAAGGGATCTACTCTTCTTCCAGTGTTGTACTCAGAATACACTGTAAGAGACATCAAATGGTCGATGGTCCGCTGCATTTCTTCCCCCATATCATCTGGCAGATAGACGGAATCTGTACGTGGATATGTTATATATCCGTTTTCATACAACTTCTGTGCCAACGAAAGTGTCTTAGACAGTGAAAATCCATATTTTTTATTGGCATCCATCTGCAGTGTGGACAGATCGTACAAATATGGCTTTTTCTTTTTGATCTGCTCCGTGTGCAGATTGGATATCACACCAACATGTGATCCATTCTGCAGCTTACTTAATAATTCATGTGCTTCCTGAGCGTTTGGAATTTTTAGTGATACATGGGTTCCGATATATTGGATTCCCTTTTTGTGTCGCAAATTTTCCCTGAAGGACAAAATAAGGGGTTGGCTTAAAATCATGTATCTCATTTTCCCGTTGCACAATCATATTCAGGACCGCTGTTTGTACACGCCCAATTGACAGTACCCCATTGTTCGGATATTTAAGTGTACAGGCGACTGTAAGATTCATTCCAACGATGAAATCTCCTGTTGAACGCGCTCTTCCGGACTCAATAACAGATAACCGATCTGTACTGCTAACCAGATTTTCAGGTAAAAAAAGCCTTTTGAAAAGATTCCTGGGACTGTTCATGAAAGATAGCCCGCGAGTATGGAGTATTACACTGCATATAGCGATACAAATAATCCATAATCAAATCACCTTCACGATCACTATCTGTCGCACAGATAATATGATTTGCTTTATTGAAGATGTTTTTTATGACGTTGTACTGTTTCGTATTGTTGCCAAGCAATTTAAGCTCATAATGGTCTGGAATATATGGTAATGGAATATTTTTCCAATTCTGATACCGTATATCAATGTCCGGAAGTTCCTTGAGCGTACACATATGCCCATATCCCCAAGTAACATAAGCTTCCTGCCCCTGATAGCGGATTTTAAAATATCCATTTTTAGTCCGTTGGGCCTTGATCTGACGTTCGTATTTTTCCAATTGGCTGAATGTTACCACTACACCATTTTTCCAACGGAATCCCGAATAATGCCGCCGCGATTTTAGTACCCATATCTGGTTTTTCTGCATAAATCGCAATCATTTTGTTTCCTCCGTTTCCAAAGAATCAACCAAAACCAAATTTTCACATAAAAATTTACGAACCATTTTCCGAGCTTCTTTATTTTCTTCTGTTGTGATGCCAGTAACATCGATCCAGATCAGAAAATCAATATATTTTGCTGGATTTTTTCAATGTATTCTGAAAAAATCCCACAAAGTCGGAGCGTAATCTTCTGCTTGAAACCTCATGATTCGAAATTTTTCGCACATTTTATCGTAATCTTCATACGTGCAAACAATTTTTGACATTTTACACCTCCCTATTAGAATGAGAAATTCAAAGGAAAATAGCTATTTCCTTAATTTAGAATTACAAAATTTATCAAATTCAATTTTCACGTACGAAAAAAAAAAAAAAGCACTAACAATCAAATCGACTGTTAGCGCTTTTCCTTAATTAATAAAACCTGTGATGGATTTCTTCCACAAAGTCCCCACTTATCTTTTTGTTTGCTTCTACATTTGATTGCAGTGCTTCTTTTATCTCGTCTTCGGATTTTGCAGTTACATTATTTTTTTAGTCTATTCCAAGAATCAGATGCCGCATCTGTAATCGCATTGACTTTTCGTGTAATCTTACCGCTGGCATTGGTAGCCTGCTTGATTTGTTTTAGCTGATTTTTAGCTGCCTGTTTGTCTGATCCGGCAAACAACACCGACGAATCGGTATCTACAATCTTTAATAGCTCTTTTTGGGTTTTCTGAGTCAAATCGGTATTCAGATTGTTATAAATGTTCTGATTGGCTTCTGTCGCCTTGTCGAATAAATCTTTCTGGGTTTTCTGTGCTTCCTGTCCGCCGCTATTCATTTTACTCAATTTTGAATATGATTGTATTGAATACGCATCGGGTCCAGAAGCCGCCTTTTGAAAAATCCACTGTGTATTGATACTGTCTTTGACACTAGAAACACCAGAACTTGACAAAGCATCCTTATAGATATCGCTCACATTGGAGGCTGCACTACTAACCAGATGTGACATATCATAGCCTTCTGGCAAGGTAGGCGTTGATAAAGATAATTCTTTCGTTACATCTCCAAATTGACTTTGAAAGAGTTGCATGCTATTTCCGGATTGCCCGCTTGCATCCACATAATCACTATACGTATTCATGCATTGCGAAGCCAGAGAAATATACTGCGCATTTGTGGCCGAACTATCATAGCCACTTGCGATATCTACATCCGATAAATCATATAGATTCTCGGTTGGAAATGTAATTTCATAATTTTGAGCATAATACTCAGCAAGATCAAGCTGTTCTGTCGAAGCCATCTGATTCTGAACCTGTTGATACATGGACTGAAAATCATCCGTATCCACAATAGTATCCATATAGTCTGCCTTTAACGTCTGCAATGTTCGTGCTATTTCAGTGCTATCCACACTTGATACATTAGCAGAAGCTTCTTGGTTAAGTGCATACACATTAGATGTTTGCAACACCGTTGCAATAATTAATACAGAAGGCAATATCCTCGTACTTTTCATAAATCTTCCCCTTTCCTAAACTACTATACCGCGGTTAACACTTTTCGATTATAGTATCATAAATCAATCCCATAACAATTTAGGGATTTCCGGCGGCAATGGCCGTTTGTGCTGCTGTATATTTTGACATGGAATCAATGATATTTTGGTGTAACGCCAAATATTTGTACGCGAGTGTGGTAACATCTCCACTATTTTCACGAGCCATATCTAAGATCTCCTGAAGATGCGTCAATGTCTCCTCAACACCTTCACAAGCATATTTCTGATTATATGTATAAGATCCAGTTCTTACAGGATGATTTTCCTTTTCCTGTTGATAGCTAACCTGAATTACGCTTAATTGATTTTGCAGCAAACTAACATGATTCAAGAAATCGTCCTCAGAAATGCTTTCGGCAATATAGAGAGAAAAATGTCATCCATTTCACCCGCATATACAGATAAATCATTAATATAGTCGCTTTGCCGTTCATACCATTGTTTTCCAGTATATTGTTTCTGGTATTTTTGAAAACTTTTAAATGCAAAAATCCCCAAAATACTTAATGCGATTATTGTGACACATAAAATAATTTTCTTTTTCGTCATTACTCAAATTTCCTTTCTGTCGTACGTGAATTCGTTTTTTGTTTTTTGTTTTCTAATACTATAAGTTGAAGGAAAAAACGAAGGAGGTTTCATAAACTATGAATTATGCACTTTTTGTTGAGTATGAAGGCATTTTATTAGGGAATACTCAAAAATTTTCTCAATTATCCCTAACCCGTTTGCGAGAAAAGACTACAGCAAAACAAATTTTACGTTTCATCTTTGAAGAGCTTTTTTAGAATGGACGCCTGAACAAGTCCGTGACTATTTAACCCCTCAGATAGCCGAACAGTTGCATTTAACCAGAATTGTTCATCAAATCGACTTTCCATCCGAATGCAATCCAGAGACAGATCTTTTCTACCTTGCTGCTTTTGTGTATCCAGAACAGATTCGTATCTCCAAACGGAAACAGGTTTTGTTTGTCTACGAAAAAAGTATTACAGGGAAAACTCAAAAATTTCCCAAAAATTTTTTTCTTATCTGGAGACGCAGAATACAATTTGGAAATTTGCCTTGCCTATGCGTTAAATCACTTTGGAAACTTTCATTCAGTGGAAGAACTGTATGGTTTTTTTCGCAGACAAACGCAAATTCTGCCATTTTGCCAAAGAACACAAGTTAATAGAGCCTATTCGTAATCTATACGAAAATCCCGTAGAACTTCTTCATAATACACTTCCTAGTGAAATGCAGAACGACTTTTTCTATGAGTATTATTCGTACCAATACAGTTTGAATAGTGGAACATAACGGAGGAAATATATGATCATTCATCTCAAGGACACGGCTATACAGCTTAATCCAAGTGAAGTGCGGGCAGCCAAAAAGTTAATTTCTCGTTTCATCACTTCTGTAAGTTCGGCATCAAAACGCACAGGCCAAATTTTCCTTTTACTTTACGGTTCTGATTATTATGCATATTATGTCTCAACAACTTTTGGAAACGTTCGACCCGAAAGATTTACAGGAAATCATGAAAAAGTACCAAAAAATAATGCCATATGACTTTTTACGTCAGAAACATGTTCTGATGGATAGCTATAGTAGAGAAAAAGCTCCCCTAATTTAAGCGTAGGGAGCTTTTCTTTTTACTATCCATTTACAGAAAACCAGATGGCATGTAAATCAGCATTGCGGACATATTGTCAGGATATTTAACAATATTTTTAGCTGCATTAACAAGTGCATTGGTAGCTTCCGTCCCCTCCGGTGGCGAATTTAGGATGATCTCAGACATTGCATCCGGGCGCAATGCATAATGGATTCCATCTGTAGTCATCAATACCAAATCCTGCTCCTGCAATTTTCCGGAAATTGTGTCAATCCGCGGGTTAATGATCTTTCCAATTCCACTGGTTAGCTTTAATCTTCCGTCATGCACATAATATGTCTCGCTATCAATCTTCCCTTCCTGTAATAGTTCGTACGCTTGCGTATGATCATGAGTAATCAGATTGACTTTTCCATTGCGGATAATATACAGCCTGGTATTACCGCTATGTCCAATTGCTATTTTGCGGTCCGGCAAAAACAAGCAGCATGTTACACTTGCCGAATAACCGGAAAACAATTCTTCATTTCCCATTTGAAATGCTCCCAAAATCCGATTCGCATCATTCATAGCCTTTTCGAGGAAAAATTTCGGATACTTTATTAGCAAATCCGGTTTTTTCCCAAACGAATCCTTGATGTTTTCAATTATGTCCATAGCAACAATAGATGCTGGTTGCGGTCGCTGCGGCATAGAACCTGTTCCATCCGCAACGATGCACAACAATGTTTCCTCATCAAGCTCGCAGAATTGCACAAAATCCTCCTGCTGCTCTCGTCCAACCCCAATGTCTGATGTCGCACCACATATATATTTTGGCATATTAAGAATCCCCTTTTACATTTTTTCGAGTCATTCATTTTTTCTTCGAGATGTAAAAGATGTTTCTTCTTTCGAGTAAAGTGTAAAAAAACATGCCTATAAGAACTGCAATTCCACAGCCGATAATCACAAGTAATATTAATAATACTTGTATTCCTCTGTTTTCATTTACCGTTTCTTCTACAGCATCTTTTACTTTCTCTGGGCTTGTCTTTTCAATTTTTTCTGCCGGGGCTGTTGTAACTCTTGCAGCGTCAGAAGAACTTTCAGTCTTTTCAGAAGTTTGCTTATTCGAAAATCATCTGTAACTGCAGTTTCCTGTACCGCAGTAGTAGCAGTCGGACGCAATTTATCCACAATATCGTTTGTTTCCTGCTTCTTTTCAGCTTTTAACGTATCACCCGATGTTGTATTTGAAACTGATACATTTTGGTGTGAGTGGCTTCAGGTTTGCAGCCTCTTTTTTGACAGAATCACTTTCGCTTGGTACTGTTGTTGGTTCCGGCGTAATCGTTGGTGTTGGTATCGGTGTAGTTGTCGGGTTTGGGGAAGGTTCCGGAGCCTGTGTCGGAGTCTGTGTTGGTTCCGGCTCTGGCTCTGGTGTTACCGTTGGCTCAATTGTCGGCTCTGGTGTTGGAGCCGGCGGGGTAACAACCTTCTGTAAGGTCAACTTTTGAATGTTAGATTCTACCGTTTGGACAAGATTATTTGCATAATATCCATTTGCAACAGCTTTGATTTCAATCTCTTTTTCAGAAGAAGTTTGATTGCTTGCAGTGATTACCATATCTCTGCTTTGCGAAAACGTGCCATCTTTTTGTATATACGACCATTTGAAAAGAACCTATTTTATCGTATAAAAAAATGGTTTTGTTCAAGATACTGGGATGTTGACCATTAATTGTAATCAAACGTTCTACGGGTTTCCCTCTGAATCAACAAATTCCGGGACACGTATTGTTTCCACTGTCAAATCAGATGGAATATAAAAATCTACCACATAACCCGTGACAGATGTTGTCGCTGTTGCATTCATATTATTAAATGTAAGTTGTACATCATCCTGTCCAGGAATTATTGTGGCTGAACTGGAAACTTTTGGACTTTCCATCTGATATTCACAAATAAGCTGTATCTTTTGAGAGGCTTCTGTTTTTACTTCCTGATCATCACCATAGACCGCTTTTACGTATGCCTGGATCAAAACATCCTCACTTTTTGCATCCTGTTGAATGTTTTTTAATAACAGTGACAAACTTTTTGTTTGTTTGAAGTCATATGCAGGACTATTGTTGTCTTCATCTTGACTATTGTCGTCTTCAATCAAACTATTATTGTCCTTTTCGAGACAAATTTGTAACAGAACTTTGGAATCAGAGGTAATGATTCCTTCCGTATATTCTTTCCCATCAACAAATAGTGTACTTGTTGCATGTTCAAATTCTGGAAGATCAATCTGCTCAATTTCTGTTCCTTTTGGGATGATCAGTTGACATTCATAGCTGGAAAGTTCTGCTGTTCCGGTTCCAGCCAAACCATCCAATGTCACCTTGGCTGTTTGACCGTAAGAAAGCTTGTCCTGCTCTGTTTTCCATACTGGTGTTTCAATTTTATAACTCGTTTTCAAAACCGTTGCTGAGACTGTTTCGTCTACCTTTGATGTGAAGTTCTCCCCGTCTTCTGATTCCCGAATAGTCCCTTTTAATTCTACAGTATCAGACGCTTGTGACATATCAATGTCGCCATCAATTACCATCCCTGACATTGAAGCATCTGAATTTGCAATTTCACCTGCCGGCTGCAATTTGATGCTTGAAATTTCTCCATAATCAGAAAGTTCGACTTGAGCGTTTTCGGTCGTTTGAAGCTGATATTCCATTCCATCATCTTTAAGAATCGAAACAACGACATCTCCATCGTAGTTTTTCCAATCTCCAACGACTAATTTCTTAGCCACGAAAGCGTTATCCCACGACGTTTCGACCTGCGTAAATATTTGATCGTTCCCATCTGATTGATAATCATATTGATATGATTGATCTAACGCTTCGTCGCTTATTATCTCTGTCTTCTGCATAATCTGCAAATTTGGCGTGAGATCCGCATTGGCCCCTGCCGGAACAGTTATTAGTCCAGAAGCCAAACTGACTGCCGTTATTGATGCTATTTTGCGTGCAATTTTTTTTCTGCATTTTAACTCCTTTCTAGTATTCCTCTGTTGAGTGATCACGCCTGCCATTCAGATACCTGCGGTCCGCCGTAATCTTCTTAGAAACAGGTTCTGACTTGAACTGATATTTTTCTTTTTTCTTCGAACTTTTAAGTATGCCACTGGAGACACAATTCCCAGCATAAGACCTGCCGCGCCAGCCGCAATCAAAGTTGAAAAATCATTCAAATCAATCACTCCTTTTCCATTCGCTGATTCAATGTATCTACGGAAACAGGGGTTAATACAAGATATATAACCGACATAGTTTTTTTCCCATTTGTATAGTCGTATATAAGCCCCTGTTTTCTTTTGATACGAACATCTTTCCGCACAGCATTACTATCATATGCTATGTATAATTTGATGTTATCTTTTGGAATATAACAATCTTTTGATACCTTAATGTTTTTGCATACCAGTTCCTCCTTTCTATTCCGATATATATAGTATTGAAAATTGTTCTCAAAATTAGATACAAAACTGGACCAGACAATGCTGGCCCAGTTCTATTTTAGTCATCCTTTTTAGGATAATGATATGCAGAATCTTCTTTTTCACGAGCATGTTTCACATGAGCTTCTGAATTCTTTCCTTCTGTCATACATATAAAAATCAGTATATGGTTCCCGGCGTGTAAAACGGTTATGTATTGATCCTCGCTTATTTCGGTATCCCTTTTTCTTTTTTGTTTTCGCTTTTCCATTCTACATTTTTCAAAATGAATATTAAATCGTTTCGCATCTGCAATTATTTTTATAGAGATTCCTGCGCCAATAAAGAAAAACACTAGAAACACAAGTACAAAGAGAATCTGAATCATCATAAATATCGCCTCCACTCGTCTGCATCCAAACTATCATCCACCTCTGGCTCTATGGAACTTTCAGGGATATCTTCCGATAAAACAGGATCTGTATCCATAGTCTCTTGGGCATCTCTATCATCATCCGCCGTGCTTTTGACTTCCGCTTCTATTAAATCAATTGCTGATTTCAGGCTATCTACGGAAAAACTGGAGCCAACAATATCCGATAACGCGGTATCCGGAACATCTGTTCCTATATTTTCCGCATGCTCAATAGCCTGAACATAGGAATCCAAATCATTGCTCATTTGATCTAAAAACTGGTTTGGTTCATAAAAAAGTCCAGTTTCTGCTGTGCATCTACGGATGATGATTGCGACATATCTACCCTATCTACTGAATCTGTCACACCAGAATCCAGATCCATAAAGCCTTCATATGGATCTGGTTGCTCAAACGGTTCTTCTGGAGATGCATATCGGTCGCTTGCCAACTCATATAAATGATCGACATGTTCTGCAGAAAGTCCATTTTGCTGTAATTTTTCAGCCATCGTATCCATATTATCCATTGGCTTACCGTCCAAATCAGTAACCTCATATACGAGATCTGCACTCGATTCAGCAGCTTCGGAATACGGCGTATCTGAATTATAATGATCTGTGATTGCATCCGCGGCTGCGTTTACAATATCCATATATCCAAGATTTTCATCTGAAAAAACGTCTTCTATTGCTTGTGAAAGGACATCATCTAATGCATTTGCCGCATTAAGACAGTCAGAAAATTGTGCTTTGTACTCTTCATGGAAACTATTTGCATTTTCAGATCCTATCGTTGGGCTTTCCGCCTGTGATTCCCCACGTTCTAATGTTGCATCATCAGTTGTTGGTTCAAACGTGTCATTTTTAGCATCCGCCGTTGAAAATGAATCACTATCTGAATGATCTTCACCAACACTCCCTATTAACAGTTCCTCCTGTCTATCTTGAACATCCAGGCTTTCTGGCATTGCACCAGAATCAGATTCTGGCTTATCTCTTGACTGACTTATTTCGAAATCTGCTGTCACATCCTCATCCGCGCTGCTTATTTCAGCAGTTTCCAATACATCAGATTCCGGGATTTCATGAACTTCTTCACCGTTCACTACGGATTCGCTATTATCCTTTGAATTTGCAGCCTCGGTCATATTGTCCTGATCGTTATCCTGACTTTCCATTCTGGTCTGCTCCGCAACCATAGCATCGTCTTTTGTGTCCTGATTCTCACGCTCAATCGCATCTTTTAAATCCATATGCTGCTCCTCTTCTGCTTTCTTTTCATCCGCTAAAGCTCCAGATTCTTCTGAATTTTTCGAGTCCATACCATCAGCAGCTTGATTCTCCGTCGTAACGCCTCCCTGCGCTCCTCCGCTTACCATTGAGGAAGTATCAACGGATTTTCCTCGGGCTTTTCAACTGCAGGGACTGTTTCGTAAGCAACTTTTGCATGAGGATCACGATCAATCGTTTTCTCAATATTGCGAAAATACGGGCGAAATATCGTAGATGCAAAAAGTTTCCTACCTTTTCCCAAGCACTAAGATCATATTTAGTGCCATATGTATAGGACTTTCCGTTTTCGGTTTCATATTTTTCAAGCCCCTCTTGTCCACCCGAAAGAATTCTTTGCTCAAGACTGGTATAGTAGTTCGTTTTATAATACTCCTGCCGATCCATTCTTAAGTCATTATTGGATATATAATTCTTAATAACCTGATCCTTTCCATAGGCTGCACCAAGGTCAAGTGCCTTTTTAGCACAAAAATCATATTGCATTTTGTAATCTTGGTAAAAAGTATTGCTTCGAGTAAACGGGAATCTCAATTCGATCCTGCATTCCCTCCATTTTCCCTTGCAATTCTTTTAGCCCGGACAAATACGGCTTTATTTTTTCGAACGTTTCCTGAATCCAATTTCCTTTTTTCTACTTCAATACTTGTTCCTTTGGACGATGCTATTTTCTCTGCCTGAACTTCTAACGCTTCAACTTTCTCTTGCGTCAAATGTAATTGACCTTCCAAATTCACCTCAGCCCGCGTCATCAGATTATACTGTCTGTTTTTTCTATGCCAGATTCACTCTTTTCGAGTCCGCCGTGGAATTTTCTGGTGTATTTTTTTCAACTTTATCCATGGTGTTTTCTTTTTAAGTCCATGAATTTTTCTTTGATTTCGTCAAATGTATACGATTTTTTCGGATTTTAGTATATCGTCAATTATCGGGCGATAACGTTCCACCGGATGCCCAATAACATCCATATCCTTACGAATGTAATCGTATTGATTTGCTGATTTACTTCCCAGAAAATCTCTTCTTACAGACTCTAAAATATCTGCCATTGTAGTATTCCCGCTCTCCGGAAGTGTATATCGCAGCGCATTCCAGGCATTGGTATAATCAACGCCGACCTCTCTTCCAATTAGCGGGGCATTCGAAGAGACGGGAATATGTCCATTGCTGACATCTGTCGTTATCTTGTTTTCTGATTCTTTGTAGTAGTATGTTGGCGCATCAATCTGCATATAGGTGTTGCCGTCTTCACGCTCTGTATAATAGTGCATTACATTTCTGGTTGTATCATGATAGTCATAACTGATACGATAGCCAAAACTGGTATATATACCACCGTCATCACCAATATGAAGCTTATACGCAGAATCTGTCTGCCGTTCGTTATAAGCATCTACCTTTTCTTGTACTTCCAGCTTGTCCACATCGCGTAAAGAGTCTTTCAATGCAGAAGCATAATCTCTCATATCACATCCCATGGGGAAACGAGCCTCAAAATATAAATATTCCCGCAAAGTCTGCATCGGACCATGATCCGCCAAAAATTGTCCCATATCTCTTTTGAAAAAGCATCCTGTTTGGTTGCACTTGATATAATTGCATCGCACAAGTCAAGATATTTTTCAGCTCTTTCTATCGTTGGCTGCACTCTCTCCACATCCGCGCAATCTTTTTTTATATGCCGCGTATTCTTCTCTCAATTCGCAAAAGGCTGCAACTGCCTTTTCTGCATCTTCAAAACGCCCAAAATCAAGACTGTCAATGATATTGTTTCCTTGATTTGTATAACGCTCTTGAAAATCATGGATTCGATCTAGCTTTGTGTTTCGATATTCGGTCAGTTTATCACGGATATCCATAGTTTGATTTCTCTGATCCAGATAGAAATCAAATTTTTTCTCCATGTTTCCGCCGAGCATAACACTCTCTTTTTATTTCATCGACCGCATTATTAACAATATCTCTAACCGCTGCTGCAAATTTTGTTTCTACAATTTTTTCAACGGCAGAAACTGCTTCCTGATAATCATGCACGGCCAAAGCATATTCTTTCTGCTTTTCCGGAGATAACTCTTCAATAGCCTTATCTCCATCTGCTTTTGCAGAATCCACGAGTGTTTTTGACTCCTCTAATAGTTCCTGTATTTTCTGATAATTTTCATAGCCTTTATACATAGGCGTTTGTTTGAATTGGTCCAGCCGCTCTGGTGATCCTTTTTTCTAACCGTTCTATCTAGCCTTTACATCATTTGCAAACCAATTTTTCGATGTGATAAGCTTAGGCGATCAAACGGAACCATCTTCTCAGGAGCATCATTTCCAGTAACAATTCTGATTTTGTGCGAACTTGATACCTGATCTGACCGATTGAATACACATACACACCATCTGCCCGGATAGCATATTGAGCATTGATATGTTCTTTTTCCCCCATCCTTTTTCGTGATGTCGCCATCAAGATAAATACGGTCTGTAATACCGAACTTTACGCCTTCTATTGAGATATAATTTCCGTATTGAGTAGACACGGACATACGATCTATAGTGGCATCTTGATAGGATTCTCCCAAGAGGTTTCGAATCGTTGCATTATCCACATGGATTGGAATTGTCTTACGTGTCATATCAATTCCATCCACTATGCCATAATAAGGATTGGACGCTCGTATTTCTTTTTACTTCATCTGCATCCATATTCTTCCGAACTTCTGGAGGGAAAAAAATTAAATAACGAATTGTAAGTCGGTAACTCTTCTCTTGCTGGCAGCGCGTACATATCGACGGGAGCTGGATCTGCTGTTTTAAAATATCCGATGTCTTCCAGCTTATTATACATAGAATCTATATCATATTCTTTTCCAGCTTTGTCCCGTATAATGGGAGATCCATCTCTATTTCCATCTAAGGAGAAATCTTCCTGCCCGTTTGTGCCATGCATATGCCAAGTCAGCGATCCCATTCCGCGCAAACCACGTTCCATTGTTACCGCCGATATAGTTGCTTTGGCTGACGCTTTTTCCATAGTCTGCATATGATCTAACTGCGTGTATTCATCTGAAGTAACACGATTGGAAAGCGACACATCTGCAACGCCAATCCGGGAGGCTTCTTCTTGTAACTGTTCGATATTCAAGACTCCATGGTTCGCTTCATATGCCGTTATTTCATGCGTATCAGGATCTCGTGTCAAAATAAATGTCTCTGTTTCATGATTTCCACGAATTGTCCATGTAATTGACGCATTTTCATCAAAATCAACTCCATTCGGCTGAATCTTATCATCAAAAAGGAAATTCACTTCCATACGCAGACGCGCAGGATTATCTGCTGCTGCATCAAGAATACGATTAATTCGCTCATCTGATGTAGAATCCTCTTCATGATCCCAAAATTGCAGTTGTTCCAATGTTTCCTGAAATTCTTTCAGTCCGATCGATGTACCTGTCTGGCTATGAAAAATCTGTTCCCGTCCTCCACTCACATCAAATGCGAAAAAATCCTTTCCGTCCAAAGAGCCTGTCTTATTAGGTACAGCCAAAATAGTTACGTCCAAATGGTAATCTTTTTAAAGTCTGAAATATGTTAGAAACACAGTCTCTTAATGCTTCAGGTGTGTTCTCAAGAAACTGCAGACGATGCTGGGCATACTGATCACATGCCATCTGACGATCTGAGTGTTCACTTAGTAAAAATTCAGATGGACTTAGATAGCTTTCAGATTCGGTATCCCATATGTTTATAGTTCCGTCTGAATTATTATATGAAAATTGGTAATCATGCGATCTATCCGGATAGTTTTCCAATGAATTCCAGTTAAGCGTAGAAATATCATTCTCTGCAAGCTCTTGAATTGCGTTTTCAACCTTCTGAAAATCGGTATCTGTACCAAGCACATAATCATTGATAACTTGTTTGGCATTTGAAGTAAGGATCTCTATCTTATTATCTGCCATATCTATCACCTCCGTACACTTAGTAGAATGGTAAATTTGCTTCTAAATAATTTTTTTCGTACATGAGAATTCTTTTTTCAACTTTTTTTCAATACTATAACTATGAATTTGTCTTGCGGACACATTCTCGGTTCAAAATTAAAGGTACTAAGGAGGTTTATCTATGGAAACAATTATTATTTCTAGTGAATTTTATTTCAAAGCACCGTATTGTGAATTAACTTCCGATGCAAAATTGCTGTATGCGCATTTGTATACACAAGCCCTTACAGGTCAGGAATACATATCATGCACGCAAAAAGACGCAGCCAAACTATTACACTGCACAGAAGGCACTGCCGGTAAAGCGCTTCGCAGCCTCCAAGATATAGGATTAATTGAACGTTTCGTGGCACGCAGAAAAGAAACCTTAATTTCTGTTTATGGCACTGATGGGAAACCGATTCAACCCCAAGGTGATATTTTACCATCCACATTGGCAGAGACTAATTCAAAGGCAAACATAGAAGTGGATTCTGCAAGCTCTCACTCAGAAAACTTTACAGAAGTGTCAAACGCCACGAAAAATTGTTTGTCTTTGCAACAACCTCAAGCAGATTTTATGCAAGCTTTTATTCAAACCTTTATGGAAACTTTTCAAAAAAAAAAATTGTATTCTTCTACAACATCTAACCCCAAAATTCAAAAAAAAGAAACACCTGTAAAACAACAGGACTCGGATATCACCAAAATTGACGAATATCCTGTTCTTGATGGAAACCTTATAATTGGCAACGATGGTCATATTTTGCCGTTGGAGGATTACAAAATGCTGGTAGATATCTACGGTGCAAAAGTCATAAAATACCAGATTGAAAAAAATCCGAAAAAAATATCCACCTACATATATGAATCTCAAAATAATTTCCAGATGGGCAAATGATTATAATGCCTATCGCCGCCGTCATTCGAAAAAACATACCAAAAGAAGCAACACGGATAATGCCATAGCAGACACTACAGTTCATACTTTAAACGACAGTGATTGTTCCACAAAAGAAACTGCTTCGTCTGGTACTGAAGAGACAGAGCAGCCAGCTATTACTGGAATAGAATATAAACTTCAGGATTGCATTGATGAGAGCAATAAATTCAACAACTTCTACCAGAGACAATATAACATGGGATACATGGAATCGCTCCTTTTAACTGCTAACAGATGATTAAGATTCGTGTATCTTTCTATCCAAGCTTCGCTTTAATGATATAACGTGATAAAGTTATGCTTTTGAGAAAAAAAGAAGTGAAACAGAATGGAAGTCGAATTTTGACTGCTAAAATCGACTTTTAAAATTAAAAAAACAACTTTAGTAGTTAAAATTTATATATTATATATTATTACACTAAAACATGACAATATAACAATATTACAATAGCAATTTTAGAAGTCAAAATTTAACTGCTAAAAATTGAATTTTGTATTTACAAAACGTTTAAACATACACTCTATTTAGCCATGAGGAGGAACGATTATGCAGAATGGCTTTTTCAAAACCTATGGAAAGGTAATTCTTTTCGCCTTTTTAGGCATATCTATTGTTGCTGCAGTCATTGGGCAAAACAAGCAAAACAATACTCTGGCCGTATACACTTCGACAGATGTCGTCCAACAGGAAACGCTTTCTGACAGCTCAAGTGAAGAAGACAATATCGAAACGCAAATCTACTCAGATAATACATATCATTTTTCAATCAGCATTCCGAAAGATTGGACACAGGTTATAGACCACGATACTGTATCTTACATCCACAAGCCTTCTGGAGCTACGATACGCATGGAGGTTTTCGCGTATAATCCCGCGATTAATAACGTTGCCGCAGATACTCTCTCCGCGTCAATCACACAAGATGGAAAAACTTTTAAAAATTTTACACGAAAAAGCGCATCCAGTTATGAAGTGATGTATCAAGATCTTAAAAATAGCACTTACGATTATATTGAAGAAGTTTATTGGGACCGGGAGCATATTATACGCTTATCCTGCATATTTAACGATGAAATTTACGAAAAAATCCTTCCTTATATAGAAAAAATGCTGAATTCTTTTTTCCTGGAACGCAGAAAATCCCATTCCGGACGGCTACACATTGCAGTATTTATCAGCAGATCAATTTGAATTTGCATACCCGGACACATGGGTCTTAGGAACATCATCTAATTCGATCGTCGCAATGGATCAATCGAGCAATGCGTCTATGACAATAACGATGCAGGATTATGACAGCAGTCTGTCCTCTATGACCGCAACAGATATGGCACAGTTAATTGGAAGCGACAAGCAAAGTTTTATGATGAATAGCTTTCAGGCTTCTGATGCAAAAAGCCACTGCAAAAGCTACGTATGTTGTAGATTCTGTGCAAATGCAGATTGTCGAATGCCTTATATGGGATGGCTCACATCTATTTTCTTTAAATATTGCTTACGAGCAGAGAACGATATCCGATGACCTTCCGGAAACATGTATTTCCCTGTTTCGAAGCTTTGCATCACAAAATTAAAGCCCCCGTTTTTCGCGGGGGCAATCTGTTCACTCATTCAGTTCTATTGGTTGACGGGCTGACCGTTTCCACTTTTCCCAGATTGTTGACATGGATTCGAAATACATCACCAGTGGCAACATAACCTGTTTTGGTAACTGTGTCCAAGCTCAAGGACTTATTTGTTCCATTTTCGACCGTCTGTTCGTTGAAATAAATAAGACCATTCGTAACTGGATCGAAGAGATATTCGCATATATCATACTTCACACTGGTTCCAACTGTGTAAGTTACTTTTTGATATGCTGTAACAGTATATTCACCTGGGTCCATTGTTGAAAAATCAAATTGATGTTTTGGATCATCCGTTTGGACAACCACTTTAGATCCTCCATCCTTTTCCACTACCCATCGTCTGACATTGGACTTATAGTTTGTCTTCAATATAACGTTTTTTCTTATACTGTCAACATGAATATCTTTGATATAAGCCAGTGTACAGTAATTATTCATTGCATTGCTGCCAGAAAATCTGGAGAATAGTTCATATGTATCCGTTATTGTGTAAAATGCATTCATGCCCCCATCCACAAGGTCATCACGTACTCCCGGCATTGTCGTAGAGCCATCTTTGTAGTCTGGAATCTGCGTAACGGAGGAAATATTGTCAGAAGAAGAACTATTGCTTCCAGTGTTGGAACTATTCTTGTCTGAGCCGCTACTATTATTACCATTATTTGAAGTTCCGGTACTATTATTTGATGAATTTGTGTTCGAGTTTTGGTTTAGACTAGAACCTTCTATCAGTTTAAAAGGTGGATCTTTCTTATTCTGAAATATCAGCAAATAATTTCTACCATCTTGTTGAATCAGTTTCGTAAGAAATTGATCGTCTGAAAAATGAAAATCCCATTTTCTTTGCAATAGCATCCATAACCTGCCGAAGCAGAATGTCGTCTGCACTATTTCCTGTAAGATAAGAGCTATTTTGATTGTCTCCCTTATTACTATCTGATCCGTTCTGACCATTTGTATTCTTATCCGTTGAATCTTCAGCATTGCTTGAAGATTCCGAATCTTGCCCTTTATTTCCATTTTTTGATCTGTCTGTAGACTTTTCTCATATGTGGCTAATAAGCCATCTGACGGCGCATCTGACGCACTGACAATCAAGGATAAATCTCCATTTTTATCCATAAGCGCAATTTTCCCGCCGCCATCTTCTATTGTAGGTTCACTAAAGCTCTTCTTTGGCATGTGCATATTATCGAAAATTGGATTAGTGACAGAACTAATAACATCAAAATCCTGACGATTATTATCCTTATTTAAAACGGATTCAAAGTCTTTTAAATAATCTAAAATCTGATCGATCTGATCTTTCTTTACATCAACGGTTCCATAAGAATACCCAATATCCTTGATGGACGAATTCGGACTGTGAAACATTCCGTTTTCGTCTGCATTCTTCCTGACCTCCGTTAAAATTGAACGTAATTCATAATTCAATTTCTTTTTTTGCGTCCATTGCTTTCAACTGCGCTTCTGTGTAATGTACAGTTGTATCACCCCCAGATGTTGTATCTGAAGAATCCTCTTGACCATTGGTCGTTTCTTTGTCACTTCCGTCTGATTTTATGGTCGTTTTATCGCCAACATTGGTTGTGACATCTTGGGTATCAGCATAGGTCGATATGGGTGTTCCCAATGATGTACATATTGCCAATATTCCTAACCATATTTGGATTTTTCTTCTCTGCATATAGTATTCCTCCAAAATAAGACCATAGCTCACAGCGATTTTACTGGAACTATGGTCTTGTTGTGCCAAATCAGGAATCAGAATTCGCATCTCTGAGGATGCCCTGCATCTCGGTGTTTGCATTATCATTGGCTTTACTGATGTTCTCACGAACCGTGTTCATCAATTTCGTCATTACACCGATTAATCCTACTGTGATTACGACAACAATAGCAAGCTGCAACAATTCCATTCCGGATTCATCTGTAAGAAACTGTTTGACATATTTTTTAAACATGATAGTGCCTCCTTTCCAATCTATATGTCTGTCTATAGTATTGTGAAAGAAGAAAAAATAAAATTATACTGGATTTTTTTGTACGTGAATCCTTTCTCCAGTTTTTTCTCAATACTATATAGGAAGAATTATTGATTGGAGAAAAATCATGGAAGAATTTGGCTATTGTAAAATTGCAATGAATATGTCCCCTGTACCATAAGAAATAAGGTGCATATCGAATGGTATAAGGGAGAAAAGATCTGTTTACGTTATAGGACAGGCATATGTAAGCATTGTGATTCCGAAGTTGCAACAGATTCGGAATGCTACATCAAAAAAGAGCAATACAAAAGTGAAATTGATAAACGCTTAAAGGGAATTATCACGTTAAGCCAAACAAATGAAATACTACGGAAATATAATATCGGAAAGGAAGCTTTGAGCATTGTTGCCGGATTCGGAAAGGTTACCGTAAAAAGATATTATGAAGGAGTCATGCCATGTTCCGCGAACTCAGAAATATTAATGAGCTTCCTGAATGATGAATCTTTCTTTTCTTGATTGTGTAGAAAAGCATAAATCTAAACTTACAAACTTAGCATATAGGAAAAATTTGCAAACGGTATCATGAATTATCGAGCATTCGTGATTCTAAAATCTACCAAATTGCAAATTATATTTTAACACACGTAGGGAAAAATTACCCCGACAACGTTAGAATGCCTTTTTTATTTTTCTCAAGCGGAGTAAATTACGCATTGAATAGGAAGCAATTAATTCCTGATGAGTGTCAGGTATCTCTGAATGGACCAATTTACCCTATTATACATAACATGTATAATAAACCAGATTACATATTACTCGATAATGGCATTGCAAGTCAAAGTGGTTGGTTAATGTCTAAGATTTCGCTGGACGAGCGCCGGGCTATAGATCTCACTCTTCGTACGTTTGGTATATATTCTCCAAAAATTTTGGAAATGGTAAGTCGCAACCAATTATTATATATAACCAACCTCTCAATTGATCAGGAAGCTGCCGTTGAAGCGTATTATGCATCGCACAACCTTAATACCGAAGAAAACATAACAAACTATATTTTTGAGGTCATAAAAAATAACCAGTAAAAATAAGACCGTATTTGAAGAATTTTGAGGGGAATCTCATTTCTTTCGAATACGGTCTTATTTCTTATTAGAGATGTATTAATTAGATAATAATTGTTGATAATATAATTGTGCAGCTGAAGCACGTTCACCTTTTTCACGCTCTATATTGGCTGGCTTTTCATATTGTGTCAAAAGGCAGTAGATGCGGCTTCCACATCCTGTATGGATTTTAGGGTATTAAGCAATGCAGGCTCATACTGCTGCAAATACGCCATCAGCGAATCAATTGCCCCTTTAAGTCTCCAATGCTCTTTCCCTTATCTATTGTATAACGGCACAAATATTCCTTAATTGTTGGATCTGTAAACTGGACAATTCCATATCCATATCTTCCACCGGAATAAAGGCCAAATCTGGAGCTGCTAATAACTTCTGCTCTTGATATTTCACCGGAATCTACCATTTGCGTATACATTTGCCCTGTAATCCTTGTTCTTCTAACAGCCCGTTCTTCTAACAAGGTAGGATCTAAGTTTGTACTGGATTCATTCGCCATATTTCCAAGTATACCGGCTGCTCCTGCGGGTGTAATTCCATGTGACAGAAGATAGTTCCATATTTTCTCGGCATTCCCATTTCCAACTAATTCGTCAGAATCTTCTATAGTAACCATATGTACAATGCTTCGTTCACCGGACAAAAACGGAGACATTGTTTTTTACGTAAGCGGATACGGTTATAATAACTTGATTTCCAGTAACCCATTTATTACAATTTGAATCTGCATATTCAAGTACAACCTTAATATCTGATATATTCTGATTTTCAATCGACGCTTGCGCCACTTCCAGTGATAGTTTTTCGGCATTTGTCTTTGTTGCACACACCGCTACAGCTCTGGACGATGATACTATGGCTTTTGACAGATTATTCATTGAGAAATTGATCTGCATCACTGCAATTATCAATATCACCATCGAAGTGATAAACACACTCATAAACGCAGCCGCGAGAAATTCTCCATTTCCTGATCGTAATCTTTCCATCGCTTATTCCTCTAATCTGTTGTAAATCTTCGAATCGCAAGAATTGGGCGACAATCTGCGCTTCGATCATGTGTTATTCCCGCTGTTTCATTTTTCGCTTCCACAATCATACCATTTCCATCATAAATTGCGACATGTCCAGCATAACATAAGACATCACCAGCTTTTGCATGTGCTAAATCTGCGACAGGCTGGCCTAAAGATCTCCACTCACCGGATGTCGCATATGGACCACTATATACTCCACAATGTGTAAGACACTGCCATACAAAATGCGAACAGTCAATACCATTCGTAAGTGAATTTCCTCCCCAAACATAGGGATTTCCTACCCATTGTAATGCAAATTGCACGATAGCTGTTCCTTGCGCTGTTGCACCTGTACCATAGCTGTTTGAAGAAATAAATTCTGTTGTCGCTGTTTTTTGAATTTGATATTTTGTCTTGTCCTGATCCCAGTGAATGGATGCCAAACTAGGTAAATACCACTGTCCTACAGATAATGTCACTCTGATTTTGTTTTTTTCAAATGCATCTGCATCCATTTGTAAATCGACAATATCTATATTGGTTTTGGACTGCAATAATTTCTTAAGCTTCTCAGCTTGCGTATATGCTTCCTGATAGGACGCACCATCATTCTGAATCATATATATTGCAACCCCATCAGCGATGGAATCCACTGCATTTTGAGCTTTCAATGCCATCTGACGAATTGCATATGTCTGAATAACGCCAATGACCAGAGCGTAGATAAGTAACAGCATAAAGCAGCCATAGATAAAAACCCCATTGCCTCGTCGTAAACGCTTCAGCTTCAAGAACTTTCACCCCCGTTTTCAATCATCATGATGCAGCGGACTGTTTTCGGCTTTTTAAACCATTGTGTAAATCCATGCACATCTGCAGTTACAGTCACTTGAATAAATTTTCCTTTTTTCCAGACATGATCTTTACTTTCATAGCCTGGTGCATAATCGACCGTTGCCTGAATTGATGAATGATCAATGACCCGAGTTTCGCGTTCCAGATAGTATTCCGCAGCATCCTGCACTCGCTCCTGTGCCTGTTCCAGTGAGTCGCAGATTACAACCTGCCTTCCGACACTCAAGATACATTCTTCCATCACGTTTTCGGCATTATTAAGGATCAATGAGTTTAGGATGATGATATAAAAAAATCGTAAGGAATAGGATTGAGATGCTGTAGCCGATAAACTCTCCCGCCCCCTTCCGAAATCGTTTTAACATACGTGAAGGCTCCTCAAAATACCATATAATACGCACGAGGCAAAAATGAACGGGGCAAAGGGAAACTCCTTCTGTTCAAATACCTGTACATTTTTTAATGACAACTGTCGTAAGGTTAATTTTATTGTCTGCTTCGAACCGGGTACAAAAAACCATGCATATCCCAATAATAGTATAGCTGCGCCAACAATGATGAAGCAGCTACGGGAAAATCCCACAAATGCTACAATTGCCATCCATAATTTGAGATCTCCCATACCCATAAGCTGAAACATTCCAAAAAGAAATACAAATACTATACCAATACACCGGATTAAAATTGTCTTTGGCTCCTGGCATAAAAACAATCCGCAAAAAATGCCTGTTGCAATTACGAGGTTAGGGATTTTTCTGTATTCCAGATCAAATACGGCTGCAACACCGCTTTAAAACAATGAGTAGTATTTCTGCTATCATATGTATTTCCTTCCTTTCAAAAAAAGTGTTCCTGTTAATTCTGATAGTATTGGAATTATTAGGAATACGATCATCGGCATAAGCTGGAAAATAGCCATCGGCAGCAAAATTGTATTTGTAACCTTTCCAGCTCTTTCTTTAACCGCCAGTACATGGGTTTCCCTAATATCTTCCGCTTTTCGGGATACGGTTGCTGCAATCGAAACACCTTTGGTATAAGAAGTCGAAACGTTAAGAACAAAATCACTTAATGTTTCTTCATCATATCGCGCTGCGACATCTTCCATGGCCTGCTGCCAGCCGGAGGCTCCCATTTGTGATTCACTAAGCGCCCTCAGAAATTCTGTTGAAATTAATGATGGAAATTTCTCACAAATAACCAGCATTGCATTTTCAATAGGCATTCCGATCTGCAGTTCTGCTTGAAGCAGATCCAGAAATCGTGGCAATTCATCTGCTATTTGAGCTTTCATAGATTCCGCCTTTGCATTTAGGGTCATTTGTTCATAGCCAACTAGAATAAAAATCCCAAAATCCCGCAAGGCATAAAGTACATGGACGATACAATAGATAACACTCCACAAATCGTAAGCAAAATAATTGCATATGTATATCTCATTACCATACGCTTCATATCTGGTTGTTTTCTTACTAAACTGCAACTCTGATAATATTTCTCCGTTTTTATTCCAAATTTATTTGCTACAGTATCTGGCTTTTTCATATCCGTAAATTGCACTATACATTTTTGAGTCAAAATCATGGAATAGCCAATCGTCCGGGTGTTCGCTGGCATAACGAGTCCCTTTATGTTCCAAATTATAGAAGATCGCTGATATAAAAATAATAAAAAGAAAAAATAGCTATCCCCAGTAAAATAGAAATAGAAAGTGCATCAAATTCCATAAAATCACACCCCTTTCTGTACTCGTTTAAGTGTTTTATGGTTGATGATAGATCCTACAAATGGCATACACAAGATTATCACAAACATCAAAATATGAATAGAGTCTTGAAAATAAGTGTCAATATAGGATGGACTGGTAATGCAAAAGTACAAAATAGTACCAGGTGCAATAAAATCAAACATCCAAACCATCGCACTTGTTGCAGCAAAAATACTTTTAATTTCCCTGCGCATCATAATTCTTTCTTCAATGTTTTTAGCAATGGACAACACCACATCTGCTTCGTGTCCACCAACTGTATCTTGTACAGCAATTGCAAGTGCAACATCTTGTGCATCTTCATTACCACAATCATCCGCCATTCTTTGAAAAGCTTCCGATACAGGAAGCCCCATTTGGAGATCAGCTGACAACTTAGCAAAACATTTTTGCATTGACGGATGGACAAATTTACATTGAGCAACATCTTCTACTGCTCTTGCAATGCTTAACCCCGCTCTTAGAGAAGATCCCATCTGGTTTAAAGCTCTGGCATAACGCTCCTCATATTTTTTTCTGTGTGCTATTTTGAATTATCATAAGAAGAATGTCCGGGATCAGAAATCCCATAAATGCCATTAAGATAGAAAAAGGCCATTTTGAGAGAAGAAATATACAAATGCGCCTACCGCTAATGGCGAAATGCCCAAAATTAGCAAATATGTACTAATAGCCATCCGAGAACCTGATTTTTTATCACGCGTTCCCGATCTTTTTAGGAATACGGTAATGAAATCATCACCTACATTGACGCGACTTTCCGAGCAGTGAACTTTCGCAATAAAAAAAAAAGCGAAAATAACATAATGGAAGAGCAAAATAATGCGATAACAATAGAAAGACTCACGCCTTAATTTCCTCCTTTGGTACATTAATCTGAAAAATGGTTTCGTCTACGGAAATACCATGGTCCCTAATTTTCCTAATAGCAGTCTTAGGAACGTTACCAGTTGCATGAAAGATTTTTTTCTGTCGATCATACAAAAAAATATCATTAAGTCGTAATTTTCCAGAGTTTTCCAGTCCATCAACCTCTGTTATTGCTGTTATTTTCCTGCTGCCATCAGGAAAGCGTGATAGCTGTACAATTATCTGAACAGCTTCCGCAATTTGCAATGCTATAGATTTTTCGGAAAAAATCTGCATTCTTATCGTAGGAGTACAAGATCGGAATTCGCACATCACACATGTTTCTGGGGCTGTTTGCATGTATGGTACTCATACTCCCTTCATGACCAGTTGACATAGCAGAAACCAGATCTATGATGGATTCATCACGTACTTCACCTAAAATAATCCGATCTGGACGTTGACGCAAAGCAGCTTTAACGAGCGATTTCTGGTCAACCATTTCCATATCCTTTGTGCTTGAAAGCCGAACCTCCATTCTTCGGACATTTTTCTGCTGCAATTTTAATTCCAAGGTATCTTCTATCGTAATAATCAGATCATTTTCTGCAATATAAGACGATAGCATATTCAGCATTGTGGTTTTTCCTGTACCAGTACCACCAGAGACAAAAAAATATTTAATCTTCCCTTCACACAGAGTGTCAAAAAGTACAGCATCTGTCTATTCATAGATCCCATTCTTACGTAGTCCGCCCCAGTAAGTGCAGATTGTGAAAATTTACGGATTGTAAGTGTTGCGCCATCCGGGGAAACCGGTGGAATAGTTTGCATTTACACGGCTTCCGTCCTGAAGCCGTGCATCTACAATTGGATGACCAATATTTATCTGGCGATTTACCTTTTGGACAATTCGCTTGATGATGGTCTGAAGGTGAGCCTCGCTATTAAAAAAAATAGTCGGAACTGGTTCTACTTTTCCATGACGCTCGACTACTATATTGTCATATCGTTGTACAACAATTTCTGTAACTTCGGGATCTTGCAGATATTCTTCAATAGGACCATTGCCCAGAACCATCATTCCGACCGTTTTTTCAATGCGTTTCTGAACTTCAAAGGTAACTTGCAGCTTTTCACATTCGGCTGCAATTGCCCTCCTGATAGGTGCATCCAGATCATCCAAGTTTTTGTAATCAGATCCTCGGAAAACTGTTCAGAAATAATCTTAATAACATCTGTAGCATAGTCCTGTTCTTCTTTTTGTTGGCTGCACATGTTCAGATCCAACTTTTCAATAATGCGTTGTTTTTCATTCTCCTTTTTTCTGATACTGTTCCTTCATCAGTGTCGGAGAAGAAGACTGTGAAAATGACATATCTATCCTCGCTTTCCAAAACAACCGTGCAAACAATCCTTTCTTTTTTCCGGTTGTTCAAGAGCATGCTCTTCATCAACAATTTGGGATACGATCTTTCCAATACTTTTCGTAAAAATCGTTATTAGGGCTATATACAAGCGGTTCTCCATTATTGCTCGCGCGTCGAATATCATTTGTATCTTTGATAAGTGCAATGCATGGATAGGGCTTATTTGTCAACGGATTAATAAATGTTTCTTCCAGCTCATCCGTTCCCAACCCTACTGATTTTTTAGATTGTACTTTGTTGATGATGAGGCCGATTTTATTCATATCAAAATGCAGGGCATCCAACATTTTTAACAGCGAATTATTGCAGTTGGCGGTATTGAAGTTCTGCGTAAGTACAAGAAATACCTGATCTGCTTTGGGAAGCGTCATATAAGACGAATCTCGGGTGTTGTTTCCCGTATCGCAAATAACAAAATCGAAGCCTCCGTTTTCAACAATGTTATTCAGCATAATTTCAAGTTCTTCACCTGAAATATCCATACTGTCTTCATTCGAGGTCGGTGCCAGGAGTGCATACAGTCCGGATGCTTCATTCTTCTGCAGAAATCGTTCGATCTGTGTAGCAGAATACTGAATCGAATTCAACTGCTCTTTCGTGTGGCGGCCATGCTTGTTTACAGGCATGCGTTCCAATTGCCCACGAATTTCGTCAGCCCATAAGGTCATGCACGCTTTATTTGGATCATACAGCAAGGTTCCCATAACATCCCCAAAGTCAATGTTATAATCGACAATGCAGACCTTAAATTTATCGCGGCCATGCTCCGTAAGCGCAAGGTATGATGCCAATTCGCAAGAAATTGTTGTTTTTCCAACGCCGCCTTTCGCGGAATACACAGTAATTATTTTGGCACGTTTTTTGGTATCTCCAACTTCCTGACTTATCTGTTTTTCAAGCATTGACTCCTGTTTCTTCTTCTCTTCTTCTTTTCGTTTCTGTTCGGCAATTTTTTTTCCTGTTCCCGAACTTTCGCCATCCTGCTCCGTAAGTCAAGTGTATAATCATCCTCTTCCTGATTCGAATCATCTGTATCGTCTTCCATGACAGGCGTTTTCCTTGATGCCGGTATTTCCTGATAATATCTGGTATTTTCGGCATTCCGAGCTATTGGTTCAGAATGTTGAACTTGAGAAGGGCGTTTTACACGAGCAGGTTCTCTTGATTCGATAATATCTTCGCCTTCATCCTCCTCTTCGTACTGTACTGCACCAGTATAGATATCATCAGATAATACAGATTTTTTTCTGGGCAATAGAATCTTTTCTATTGTCAGGCACACGTTCTGGACGATTGTCCCGAAAGCTTTCCGAATTTACCGATGGCATTCTGGATGTAGAAAGTGTTTTTTCGCGGGAATTTTCAACTTTGCTTCTATCCGGTTGAATTGTGATAACTGAATTATTATGGATAGCATCAATAAGTTGTGATGCCGACTTTACAATGCCATAACAGGAGATTCCTTTTTCAGCAGCAAGTTTTAATGTATCTACATTTCTGGCATAACATGTAACAGGAATATTATAATCCCAATCTGGATAATACTGCAGAATATCCGCATTCAATACAATTCTATCCGGCGAAAACATTTTAAGCTTTGCCTGTGTCTCATCGACATTATTCAACGTAATGATTTCTGTTTCAAAATCATCACTCAAAATCATTCGACTTTCAATATCCGTTGTGAAAGAATAATTCTGGTCAATTAATAATATTTTCATCTGTAAATAGCTCCTGTTAAGAGGTAGCTTCTCCTTTCTATAATGTATCAACTGCCCAAATGGGCAGTTGATATGTATTATTTGTTTGGATTATATGTAGGTGTTTCCTCATCCGTATATTGATAATCGGTACTATCAACAACAGCCAGATTCAATGTACTATTATTCTGTGCATTAATCAGTTTTAAGGATTGTTCTGCGTCTACTTCTATTGTGGCTGATGTTAATGTTCCTTTTTCGCTTCGTTCTACGGCGATAACGCTCATGTTTTGAAACAATAATGTTGTTCCTACGCTATCATCATAACCTGTGGCATATATGTTAATATGCGACCCTTCCCTAATGCCATCGGCAGCCCCTGTCACAGAATCCAATGGAATTGTTACCGCTATCATTCCAGCATGAATATTTTTTTTTCAATGTCTGATCCACCATTCACAAAAAAGTTCTGAACGTGTCAATGGCATACCTTCTGCCACATCCATGCGAAGGTGATCACCGGAATTTAACACTTCTGTCAACTCTGATCCAGTGATGAATCTTGATTTTACATCTGCCGTTTTACCAGCCGTAACAATTTTGGAATCGCAACGAATAGGAGTAAGCATCTTTTCTGTCAATGCCGTACCTGATTCGTAATTCGAGTTAAAGACATATACGGTTGTCTTTTTGTGGTGTCAAATAGAGGTATAACGAAACACCACCTGCTGCCGCTACCAAAATAGCGATAATAAGGATAATAAGGATTTTTTTCTGTTTTTGAATTCATGTTGGTTCCTCCTTCTCTTATAGTATTGTAAAAAAAAATTTTAATAAGTGAAAAAATATCCTGAACAGGAATCACTGCTCAGGATATTTAGGTTTTGTTGCATTCCCCATCTCTGCTTTTTCTATAGGAAACATCAAGCTGACATAATCGTTTTCGCCTTTTTCTGAATCAGGCTCTCATCAAGCTCGATATTAGATGGTGGATTAATGTTCAATCTGCTGATCTGTACAAGAATGGGTTCCGCATCTTTAAAGTCAAACGTTCTCGAGGTTTGGCAAACAAACCATCCGGTAGGACTTCTTGGAAACCATTTGACCAGATCACGATCGTCAATGCGTTCTTCACGGCCAACCGTTCGTACGACAACATTAATATCATCTGTCCGTTTGAGTCGCCCAGCAAATACAAGTCCGCTATTAGCAATAACTGAAGATGGCATATCTGCTATTTTCTGCGTGATTGCAAAAATAAACAATCCATATCCGGCAGACTGATCCAAAATCTGTTCAAATTCGGATTGTCCGGACATGCCAAAATTTTGTCCGCCGCCAGTACCTGCACAATCATTTCCAGTTAATACTTCGTTGGCTTCTTCCAATACAAGAACAGTTTCGTATTGATCATCTGCCAAATATCCGCCTTCATGCGCTAATGCAAACTTAAAGAATCCACTTGTAATAACACCAAAAGATGAAATTTTTTGAACGTGTTTTCAAGACCTTTCGACTCTAAAACAGTAACCTCATCAGCTCCTATCAAATCATCAATAGCAATGCCTTCTGAGCTGCCGTACAGCTTGGATTCGATGGAATATTCTCTTGAGAAGCAGGAAAGACGCTCTATCAATCGTGCATATGCATCTTTCGTGTCGTTTCCTGATTTTCCTGCCCCTGTGAGTTTGTCTCGCTTTTCCTCCATCCTACGGTATATAGACTGAAAATTAACTCTTGATGATAATTCAGCCACTAAATCCTTACTTTCGCTATCCGATCCTGAAACATCGAATACTCCATTTTCCTTATACAGTTCGTAAACAACGTCTGCAATCATTTGCTTTCCACGTTCTAATAATCCATAAGCCCGGCAATAAATATCAATAACTCCGTCTATCAAACCTGCGGATTAACACCATGAGGCACTTTCAAGGATTAATATGAATTGGGTTAAAATTAGGTTTCCCATAGAATAGAAAGTTAAAGCGTTCTGGTTCCCACAAAACGTGCCAAGGTACGCCAATCCTGTTTCGGGTCCATAACAACAATTCGTAATCTCTTTCCTGTCTTTTTTCGCCGGATTTTTGATAATTCCGCGATAAAACGCATAGCTGCCACAGTTTTTCCTGACCGCGATGCTCCTGTAAAAATCCATGCATTAAATTGTTTTCATCGATTCTATAGTCAAATGCTGTTCGATAACCATGCTCAAAAAAGTAAAACGTTCTGGATTAAGAATGGTTCCCATATATATGTCTCCCTGCATACGTGCTGGAACTGAGAATTTAGGAACATCTTGTACAATCGAAAATACGCCTCCCTCTGAGACACGCGGCAGATGCGTGTATGCAACATATTCTTCCGGGAGCAGGACTGTACAGTATTTATACTCTTCTGCTCCAAATACATTTTCTCTGGTTACGTCTGCAGAAAAGGCTGAAAAGTGATATAACAAATGTTTTTTTTGCTCTGTCTCAGTTAAGTCAAGAACTTGAACTGGGTTTTACCATCGCATACTCGTTTTGCCATGTTGACTTTGAAACTGCCTGTGCGGTGGAAAGAGCGTCCAAACTCGGACACGCAATGTATACATATGTATAAAAAGCTCCCTGTCCGCGCAATGCTTTTTTTATACGCTCATTTTGATATTCCATCAATTCAAGCAGATCTTTGACTCCCTGATCCAGCCATTGATATGATTTGCTGTATCCAATAGATGGTCCCAAGCCCATAGAACTACTGGTTCCCATAGAAGATGTTCCGGTTGTTCCGTTGCTGGTTCCTTGTGAAGACCCATTGGAAGTTGTATAGCTGTTTCCATTGGACACGCTTGTATTTCCAACGTTTTGTCCATATCCTGTGGAAGCTGACTGTGACACAGAATTTGTGAGTGTCTGTCCTACCGATTTGCCAAACGTCTCACTCTGACCAACAGATTCAGATTGTCCATAGTTTTGAGACTGCGAGTAGCTTTTCGGATTGTCCATAGTTCTGACCATAGCTTACACTATCAGATATTCCATAATTCTGTCCTACATTCTGGCTTACGGATTGGCCATAATTTTGACCATAATTTACACCACTGGATATTCCGTAATTTTGTCCAAAATTCTGACTCTGCGATTGTCCAAAATTCTGACTCATGCTGGTACTAGCTGATTGTCCAACATTCTGTGATGCGCTGATACCAGTTGATACTCCATGACCATAAGACATTCCCATGCTATCCGAAACACCGACAGAATTACTAATGCTACTGCTTTGTCCATATCCATAAGACTGCGATAAGCCCGCACTTTCCGATATACCATGGACACGGATTGGCTTACACCATTTCCGATGCTGTAAGAATCGCTGACTGATTGATTAGCTCCCCCAGCCTTGGCTGATGCTCTGACCAATATTAGTTCCATAACTTTCATTGGCTCCATAGCTGCCGCTAATGCCCGCAGAACTGCCATATGACAAAGACGCTCCTTGAGATGTACTTTGTCCATGTGAGACTCCGCTGCTCATAGAGGAACCAGAGGATGTCCCAAAGCTTGTACCATGGCTTTGTCCAACGCTATTGCTGATGCCATTGGATGATGATTCTCCAAATGACGCTGAATCGCTGCTGCTACCGGAAATAGACGCATTTCCACTGGCTGTTCCAAACGGAAGCCCCAATGAACCGCCAAAATTGCCGCCAAATGTTGAACTATGTCCTGCTGAAGATGATTGTCCGTAGTTAGCAGAACTTCCATGGCTGCTATTAACACCTTCACTCATACCAAATGAGGATGAGGATGAGACTCCCTGACTCAAACTTGAAGATGAAGATTGTCCAAAGGAAGCAGATTGTCCCCGATTCATACTCTGGCCTTGGCTCCAGCCATAGGATTGACTATTCCCAACGCTATGTGATTGCGAAGTATTTTGGCCATAACTCATATTATAGCTATTTCCTTGCGATACCGAATGTCCCTGAGAAATATTGGTGCTTTTGGGAAATCCCTTGATTCTGAGAGGTTCCATAGCTATGAGAAATTCCTTGATTGAAAGATTGGGATTGTCCCTGAGAAATTCCTGTATTCTGGCTTACGACATGATTCACAGAAGTTCCAACGTTTGTCGATTCATTTTGCGATACGCCAAAGGAAGATCCCGATGAAGTTCCATGACTCTGCCCAAAAGAAGTTCCGCTTGAAGTTCCATGACTCTGCCCAAAGGAGGTTCCACTCGATGACCCTTGGCTCTGTCCAAAGGAGGACCCATTTGAAACCCCTTGGCTCTGCCCAAAAGATACTCGGAAGAAGTTCCGTGCGACTGATTTATGGAAAATCCGCTGCTCTGCCCAATTGAGTGACCAAAGGTCTGACCAAAAGCTTACCCCCTGTGTATGTGATACTCCTTGAGAGTAGGAATTAGAAATAGACTGTCCCTGACTCTGCCCCATAGATTGTCCATAAGTCTGAGATAATGACTGTCCCACAGACTGTCCTTGGGATGTCGTAAAAGACTCTCCTCGTGCATAACTTACTGTATTGGCATCCGTATATGCTTTGCTCCATCCCTGACTTTGGGATGCATTAGCCATATACATCATCGGGATTGACAAATTTAGGTTTAAGGATTTCGTTCCCTGCAGTTGTCCATACCAATCTGTCATTTCAACCTGAGATTGGCGCTGCCAGCTCATCAATGTATCTGTATGTACAGGAGTTGAAAGGATTTCCAGAACGTACTCATAATCTGCCATACCTGTAATAATTTCTTCCAAGGTACCTTGTGAATCTGGGTTTACATTAGATCCGCCCATTCCTTTATTTCCGGCATCCTCCCCAGCTTTATTTGCTTTGGGAATACCGCGGACTACGGTGAGGTAATCCATATTGTACATCTTTTCCCTCAACCATTCGGTTTCTTCGGCATTTGCACATCGCATCTCTAATACCCGAAAAAAAGTTCCCTGCATTGATCCGACAAAGCCAAAGGAATCCGTGTTTTGCCTTTTCTTTTGCTTTGTTGATCGTAGACGCTACACCTTGAATTCCATAGATGTATAGCAATCCAACCGCTACTGGTTTTAGTACATTGGCGATAATTGTAATTAAGTTGGCATTCTGCTGATTGACTGCAGTTAATACTTGTTCCTGCATATCCATTAGTGCTGTTGACTGTTTGGCATCCGCCGGCAGCCGGATTACTCGTGCCATTTTATAGCCTTATAGCAATGGATACGTTCGCCAGTAGATGGATTCATAACTTCCATCTCATAACACAGATATTGCAGATTGCGTTTTCTGGATCTTTCGAGGAGTTTTCATCATATTCAGCCCACGAATCCAGAATGCGAAAGTCATCTGTCGGAAGAGTCTCTGTAACCGGATGTAATATTTGCTTGATTTGGAATAGTGAAAGCACATTTTCACCTCATTTCTCATTTTATAAAATATTGCTGTTGCTTCGCCCTCCATTTCGAAGGCCACGCTTTTTGTGCAAAGGTTTTTGCCAATGTCTGTTGCTTTTTAAACTGAAATAATCGTTTCAGTTGATATCCAATCTCGCCAAGAGGAACTAAAACGCCAGTAAACCACATCATCGTCTGTAAATACCCAGGAATAGCATTTCCTGTTGATGTCGGAATGGCTTGTTCGAAAGATGCTGCTATCATTTCCGATGAGACTCCAGACACAACGCTTAATACTGCGTGAACCGTAATCAACGTGCCATAATATGTCGCGCATACAATTAACATGTGGTTTAGAGCATCCTTTCTCTGACTAGGCATTAAAAAGCGCGACTAAAACACCAACATCCCACATAGCGCCCGATAATGGACAAATCAATTTTTTTCCGAACTCACCAAACATGTTGATTGTAAATAATCCAAGGCAAAACACTGCTATCGGGAAAGCAATTGCTTTCAAGATATGCACTGCTTCATTTCTCGTCATGTTTTGGCGATATACGATTTCGTTATCGTTACGCATAACGTGCCTCCTTTCAAATCACTCCATGTTCATCTCTGGCAGCAATGTCATATTCTTCTTTGAGCAGCAATAATATGGTTCCAAGGACTCCAAACACCAATAAAAAAGGAAAATCCATTACTACTCAACAAATACAAAAATTGCTAACAGCATTTTGATTAAATGCTAAAAATGATTTCACGTAGTTCACCTCCCAGTTAAAAAAGTTCTTTAACAATAGAATAAAAAAAGGGAAAAAATAAAAGAGCCTTGTAGTCAGCATGCTTTTCATGACTACAAGACTCCTTTCTCGACTCTTTAGGCTCAAATATTTAATTTACTTCTGGGATTTCACGCTTAGAAAGATTGTATACAAAATGCCAACTTGAATCCTCTAACAGATTCACATCTTTTTATAATTGCAGCAGATGTTACACGTATTTTTACGTAATTCAGTGCTTCAATTCCTTTATTATCGATCCACTTGCGTACCTGTGAATTAATAATCTCTTCCCTTTACGATTTGGAACAATAAAGTTCAATGTATTGGTGAAATTCAACATTTTATTGCATTTTCCATTAAAATTTGTCTGGGTATGATTTCCACATTCATACTCAATGTACATTTGTTTGCCATCTAGTGTAGTGCAGATAATATCTGGAATATATGACATACCTTCGCGTATTTTTAATGGATGTTTACGGTTCCATATATTCACATTACGAAATCGTTCATTTTCTTTAAGAATTTCTGCTGTCAAAAGATTCCATATCCATGAACAAGATTGTCATGTTCTGCAATTAATTTTTCAGCCATAGACATAATTGGCTTCTCTTGAAATAAAATTTCAAAAATTCGGCTTCCCTTTATTGAAAATAAAAAAAAACTGATTGTGGTTTTGACTTTCACCTTTTCTTCTTGTAAAATTTGACATCCAACTAAAAACTTTAACGAACTCCTTGTCTTTCCGTTTGTAATTTCCGGCATTTCTTTTGAAATTTCAGTATAAATATCACTGTAAAGAGAATATCCTTTTGTCCCAATAATACGAATTAACATTTTATCCTCATCAGATAATTGTTTTAACGTATCGTCATAATCTTCAATGCATACTTATTGGCGCGTTCCTTCCGCTTACTTTTAGCAGCTTGAAATGTCCTTCTATGATCAGTTCCAGGAATAGAACTGCTCATAAGTTTTTTCGAATCAATTCATCCTCCATATCCTCTGCATCGACGACAACATCCATTTCTTCATTAATTACCGGATCATTTGCTTCCGTTTCAATCAATTCAATTTTCCCGCTTGCCACTTTCTCTTGCATTTTAGGTGATAACTTAGTCATCATTTCTTCTTTTTCTTTGACTTCATTACACCTTTTTTCCAATTCCTCCATTGTCAGAGTTCTAGCAGTTGGCTCTTCAAGTAATTTTTGTATCTGCAGTTTCAAACTTTCTATTTGATTTCCGCGTTCTTCACATAAATCTGCCATTCTCTCCAAAATATCTTTCCGGGCGCTGATATATACATGAAATGCACTTTTGCTTTTTCCGGATAAGCTCCAATAACTCGATTTTATCCCAAGAATATTCAATTCCAAGTTTCATTTCTTTAGGATCTTTGGCAAGTATATCTTCGCATAATTCCCCGAACATTCTTTTCTACAACATCAAATTTAGATAATAATTGTTGGTTCTTCTCTTGAGAATTTTTCAGCTGTTCTTTCAAATCTCTTGTCTGTGCCAGAAGAATGTTATATTTATTTAATAGTGTATCAAATGATTTATCTGATCCCATGATTACTCTCCATTAATCTGTTCATCAACATAGTCTTCGGGTGTCCATTGCTTTACATCAGTTAGGTCAACTCCTTGCAGATTTTTCTCCCCATAGCAACCAAATTCTGCGTTATCAGCGAAAAATCAGAATATACCCTGTCTTTATCCTGTAACGCATTCTGAGCCGTTTCGGAATTATTTTGAGATATAGCCGAAGACATGTTTTGCAAATAGACTGCAATATCATTTTTGATCCAAGATAGCAGCATATCCTTCACTTTGGAATATTTTGTCTCAACTGTTAAAGCATCTGTTTTTATGGATAATGAGGATACCGTATCCAATTTTTCCTCATATAGCGGTGCCAAGGTCAAAGGATCTTCCTCTCCTTCCCTAATCTGTAATCCAGCATTAGCACTTCTTCATATAACGATCGGCATTGTAAGTATTGATACAGAATTGTATCGTAAGCTTTTTTTCTTCTTTGATGTCTTGTACCGATACAACTTCCGGTACAATTTCTCCATTTTCATTGTAATTATAATCGGTCACCATAACTCCATAGATAAGAATAGATACGTAAACGCATCCTGCAATCAATACACCGCTCATAATGTTTGAAAAAATCTTTTGATGCTTCTGACTTTTCTCTTCCTGCCGTTGCTGCAATAATTCATTTATCTCCAACGAATCCTCTGAATATAATTCTTCCGGCTCTGCAGGCTCCCGCCGGATCGAAGCTAACCTCTTTTCTTTGCTCCTTTTTAATTTCACAGATGTTTTATTTTTAATACGCCGGGATCGTTGAAAAGAGATATGAGAATCTCCCATATCTCTTTTCATTTCCGAAAGGTTACGTTCTTCGACGTTTTTTGGCTTCAATCTGATTCGCTGTCAAACGATCCGCTAATCTCGTCTGTTTCATCAGACTCTTCTCCCCTTTCTTGTGGGTCTGGTAATGTACAATTTGCTCCATACTCAATAGAATACGGAATTACTTCAACAGCCAAATATGCTATTTTACTGATCTGACCGCAATATGGACACTCATATTCTTTCACATAAGACCTTGTTTGTATTGCCCCATTTATGCTCACATTGGAATGGATATGCAGCGCTGCGGCATATTCTGCTGCTTTGAGACCGTAGGCTTTAATCCATACATAATCTGTCTTTTTGTCTACGCCATCCTCAACAATCCGGCGTTTACGGTTTGAAGCAATCTGAAACTGAATCATGGATGGTGGTTTCCCTTTTTTCTCCGCCAGGCTGAAAAACAGGTTCCCGACATAACTGACCATCCAGGAATATTTGGTTTGAAAATTCAATTTCTTTCTCCAGATGTTGCCAAATATCACGTTCTGAAAGGGCAAAAGAATCCCGTACTTAGTAACATGTTCTGCATATCATGGTCTAAATTGTTTTGCTCGACAAATTCATGGAAGGAGACTTCACCACGTTCCATAATATTTACAGCAATTGGATTCACATATACCTGAACACCATCTTCAATATACGGTTCCATTACTTCATGACAGTGCATGCATAAAGGTTCTCTTTGGTATTCTTTCGTGCATAATGTGCCTTTGATCTGGACAAAATCTCCTTCATTGATAAGCGTATATACATCCCGAATCATCTCTTCATGTTCTGTACGGACAAGAATACTATCTCTACGAATCTCTCCTCTAAGCAACAATTCTTCTGTAGCATAAGATTTTCGGTTCGTATCGACAACAATCTTTCCCAAGACATATTGTCCTGCTTTATTCTTGTATATCCGAGGTGGTTGTTTGACACGTCCATATAGATATACTGTGTTCTCTTTCGCCATAATGCCCTCCTGTTTCTATTGATTATATAGAGAGGCCATCCCCTGTCAGCACATTAATGTCTGTTTCGAATATATGGCTATAATTCGTCAGATCGGTTTCTCCACTTTCAACAGATTCCTTATACTCTTTCATATGATCGAGTGCTGTTTGCATCGCTGTTATTAAGGATAATCTATCATCCTCTTTACCGACGGACGGCTGCATAGCAGTTACATTATCCAGTGTTTCCTGTAGTAACTGTATACTCTGCTCCGTGGCTTCAGTCTCGTTCTCATACACGCCATCCGTTGAATGTACCGCTTGGTTAAGACGCGTAGATAGTTCATTAACAAACACAGTGATCTGTTTGTTAATATAGATGCTATATTCCAATGTTGTCTGCGGATATTGTGTAGCATATTTACCAGTCGATGGTTCTGCTGGCGTGACCGTACAACTGGTCAACCCGACTGCCATCACCAAACATGCGATTATTATCTTAGGTTGTCTCTTCATAGTAATTGTTCTGCGCTCTCTGAAATGGATACTGCATCTGAGCATTAGCGGTTTCCACATGTGCCGGATTGTTCTCAGAATGCCGCTCTTCATAATTACTATTTGCCGTTTGCAGCGTTTTCTCAGAGAAAGCGTCAACGCCTGTTTCCGGATTTGCTGGAACAGCAGGGGGGATCAAGGACTCATTCTTGTCATTATTCGCCTCTTCTTCTGGCTGAAGACTTTCTGTCGGCTCTTCCGGGGCTTTCGGGGCTTCGTCACTTTCTCCATAAGAGAACAGATCTGTGCAAACAAGGCTCTGACGGCTTTTCCCTTTGGGTATCGTCAAGTACAGATACATAGCATGATACAGCAACATTTTCTCCTTCCTTCAAATTTGCTGCTGCCCGCTGAAATCTGCCAAGGCACGTTACTCTGCAATTATAATCTCTTCTTCCAGAGGGAATGCGAATATTCAGGAAGGTAACTTTGTCCGTAGGCGTTCTGATCGATGTTACGATACCGGCAAGCACTCCCCAGTTTTCATCAGCCTGCGCACCACCGCCTTGCTCCGGAATTGATTCATCAAGAATCTGTGTTAATCTACGTTTGGAAACAGCGATGCTGTCTCCAACAATTGTTGGTGTGGAATGATAATTTCCTTCCGCATCCTGTGTTCTACGGTTCTGCATATGCCCAGCAATTCGGACATGATCACCAACGCGGAAAATAATTGCCTGGTTAATGTCATAGAATCTCAGTTGAATATTCCGAATCTGCCTTTCTGCATTGGAACGAATAACTAAGATGCAGTTTCCGCGTTCTTCCATACGCATAGACACTACTGTGCCTGCGATATGGATTTCATTTTTCAGAACAGTTTTTTGTGTTTTCCATGTTCTTCTTCTCCTTATCTGATTTTGAACCTCAAAATAAGGTCCTTACTATTAGTATTGTAAAATGTCCGAAAATTTTAGGCCGAAACATTTCTGTTTCGGCCCATGAGTGGATTTCAAAAATTCAATTTTCGAATATTACGTATAGCATCTGTTTTAAGATGCAATACATCGTCATTTAAAAAGATTTCCTTTCCCTTAAATTGTAAGTGTTCACGAATAGATCCATTGTCGCATTCGTAGAATATTACAGGATGTCCCTGCTCAACCAGATACGGTTTCAAACTTTGGCATACATCCGGCCATTCTGTCCTGGATTGGAAGCTGATAAAAACATGGTTGCTGTAAGGATGACATGGAAATATCTGCCTTGCAATCAATTCGTTTGAAAAGGATTCTTCGTCTTGTTTATTAAAATACCCGTATACTTTGATAACATTTCCATCTTTGATATATTTTTGGACTTGTTTGTAGTGTTGGGCAAAAAACAATGCATGAAGCCAATCCGTCCCAATCTTCCAAATCAAATGTAACACCTATTCCGTCAT
>VOFC01001115.1_pt1 | contig 67361 bp, 120 predicted proteins | sample 5384161 | NCBI WGS metagenome assembly VOFC01 (sample SAMN12384722, study PRJNA508395) | human gut metagenome | isolation source: healthy gut B | host: Homo sapiens
AATTTTCCTCTGGCTATCTGCCCTATTCGCTTACGCACTATAATTACCTCTCCGTATCAAATAATAAATATCCTGATTTATTGATTTTTGTTTATATAAGGATATAATATAATCGTTACAATTATATACGATTTAAGTTTATGTTGCAACACACAAAGACTACGAGGAAAGGAACAGGAATTATTAAAATGATAGAACATAAAGAACATTTTCATGGAAGTGATCTTGAAAAAATCGAAAAATTTATGGCATTTCCAAAGAAAATATAATAAATTTTGCCGCCAATGTGAATCCACTCGGCGAATCAGCCAAACTAAAAGATGCCTTATATAAGAGGATTGACGCCATAACGCAATACCCTGACCTGGAATACACCTCCCTTAGAAAGCTATCGCAAAATACTGCCAGTGTGACTATAATGATCTAGTTGTTGGAAACGGATGCACAGAGCTTATATCCCTTTTCATACAGGTAACTTCTCCTAAACAGACACTTATTATCGAGCCGACATACTCAGAATACGAAAGAGACTTAAAACTAAACGGAAGTAAAGTCTGCTATTTTAATCTCGAAGAAAATAATGATTTCCGGATAAATACAGACGATCTTTTAAAGAATATAACTCCTGAGACGGATCTTATTATAATATGCAACCCAAACAACCCAACAGCCGGTATCATTTTTCCTGATGAGTTACGCACCATTCTTGCCCACTGCAAAAAATACCAATACCTACGTCATGATTGATGAGACATATATAGAATTTTCGACAAATGTAAACGAAATTTCCGCAATAAGTCTGTGCCATGAGTTTGATAACCTGATGGTCCTGCGCGGCACATCCAAGTTTTTTGCCACACCTGGTCTTCGTCTTGGATATGCAGTGACAGGTAACGATACAATTAAAAACGAAATTAACACAAATAAAAACCCATGGATGATAAATTCCCTTGCAGTTGTCGCTGGCGAAACTATGTTTGCTGATAATGAATATATAGAAAAAAACACGCAATCTGATCCTCTCAGAAAGAAACAGGCTAAACAATAAGTTATCACAAAGCGGCAGATATAAAGTATATCCGTCCCACTCTAATTTTTTACTTTTTAAAGATACTTGACGAATCAGTTACCTCCTCTTATCTTTTTTCGATAAAGCAATTCGAAGGAACCTGATGATTCGTGATTGTTCAACATTTGAAGGATTTGGAGAACGCTTCATAAGGATCTGCATAATGAATATTTCAGATAACGACAAACTGCTTTCCTGCCTGCTTGAATAACCTCAAGACACAAAAAATGCCCACGCTATGATGCGTGGACATTTTTTTCATCTTTTATAAATCCATTCTACAATTATACTTAAATATCTAAGAACCGGCTCCGTTGCAATAGCAAAAACACTACCATAAGCATTGCACACTGCCTTGAAATACTTGTTATGGCAAATAAGTGGCTTATAAACAGCATACAGTACAACCAGCCGCATACAAGCGCTATCATCATAAAAATATATGCTCTTTTTTAGTGGTCGTGCTATCCTGTACAGTATCATAAATCCAACGATCGCGACTAGAATCGTACACGAAGTTGACAGGCAGTCTGAATCCACCCCAAATTCACGGCAGAATATCACAAGCCCGCTTACTGCAAGAAAATCCGTAAGACCGGCCGGAAATGCCTTTACCATGACATTTGTAAGGAAATGACCGCTTATCAGTGATTTATTCGGCTCTAATGCAAGCACAAACGATGGTATTCCTATAGTAAACATACTTATGAGCGATACCTGCGTGATGGCTCAAGCGGATAATCAAGCATAAGGATAACCGAAAATACTGCCAGAAGCATTGAAAATATATTTTTTCACAAGGAAAAGAGAGGCTGTCCTTTGGATATTGTTTACAACTCTTCTTCCCTCCATCACTACGTTAGGCATTCTCGAAAATCAGAATCGAGAAGCACCAGCTGTGCTGCATTTGACGCTGCATCGCTTCCTGATGCCATCGCAACACTGCAATCTGCATCCTTTAGTGCAAGGATATCATTTACACCGTCTCCTGTCATGGCAACCGTCTTTCCATGTTCCTTAATTGCCTTGATCAGGAAACGTTTCTGCGGAGGTGTAACCCTTCCGAAAACCGTATAATTTTCTACGGCATTATAATAATCCTGCTCTTCCTTAAGATCTGATGCGTCAATATACTTATCCGGATTTGCTATTCCTGCCTCTTTTTGCTATTGCTGACACAGTAACAGGATTATCCCCTGATATTACTTTTATCTCAACACCACACTCATCAAAATATCTGAATGTATCAACTGCGCCTTTTTCTGATCGGATTTGACAGGGCTGTAAATCCTAAGACTTCCACATCTTCTGTAAGTGGTTTCTGATCAGGGATGCCCATATACTTTGCAAAAAACAAGTACACGATAGCCTTTTTCGCTATACTTTTCAATCCTGTCTTTGTATTCACCATATCTGTCTCTTAATACAAATTCCGGTGCCCCTATGACATATGTTTCATTCTCGAATGTAACACCTGAATATTTCGTCTGTGAAGAAAAACGGATACACTTTATCAGCAATGCGCCCGCTTCCGGCATTAAAATATTCCTGAAGTGCTTCCATTGTAGCATTATCCTTACTGCTTGCAGCCGCCATGTCTGATATAAGCCCGAAAACTTCAGTTTTTTTCGATTCATCCACTGGCTCAAATTTATATACACACATTCCAGGTTCGGTTATCGTACCTGTCTTATCCACACAAAGCACATTCACCCTTGCAAGCGTCTCTATACATTTCATATCATGGACAAGCACTTTATTTTTTGACAGCCTCACCGTGCTTACAGCCATAGCCACACTTGCAAGAAGATACAGGCCCTCCGGTATCATTCCTATAACAGCAGCCACCATGCTTGTTATACTTTCTCTGAATGTGCCACCATTAAAGAAAAATGCCTGCACAAACAAAGCAATACCTATTGGTATAATGATTATACCGACTATTTTTATCAAATTATCCAGGGAGCGTATCATTTCGGACTGTTCTTCTTTATTTGTCTGCGTTGCAGCTATAGTAAGCTTTGAAACATATGAATCACGTACCACACGGCAGAGTCTGGCTTTCGCCTGTCCTGAAATAACAAAGCTTCCCGACAAAAGTTCTTTTCCCGGATTTTTTACTATCTCATCCGCCTCTCCTGTTATAAGAGATTCGTTTACAGATATCTCACCCTCTACAACAACCGCATCAGCAGGTATCTGACATCCGGCCTCAAATATAACAATATCATCCAAAACAAGTTCTTCCGATGAAAGCTCAACGATCTGTCCGTCCCTTAAAGTCTTTGTTTTCGGTGAGTTTAATATAGACAAATTATCAAGTACTTTTTTTTGGAATGGACTTCCTGAACTATTCCTATAAGTGTATTCGCAATAATGATAGGCAGAAACAGCATATCTCTCCATGCTGAAGCAATTGCCAAAAGAATTGCAAGCACTAAAAATACAAGGTTAAAGTATGTAAATACATTTGATTTGATAATTTCACCGACTGTCTGTGTCGAAGATTGAACTTTATAGTTGTTTTCTCCATTTTCAAATTTTAATCTGACATCTTCTTTTGATAATCCTTTTTGAATAGTCCATAATCCACCTACACATTCCATGATTTTGTCTCATCTGCCTATAATTGCTTTTTTGCCCACCGGAAAATTCCGATGGGCAGATATATTTTATAGAAATAACTATAATATTTTATTATGCGTGTTTTTCAGATAAAAATTCATGGATACCCTTTGCAGCAGCTTTTCCTGCTCCCATTGCAAGGATAACTGTTGCCGCTCCTGTAACGGCATCTCCACCGGCATAAACACCCTCTTTTGATGTCGCACCTGTATCTTCTGTCGCAACTATACATTTTCTCTTATTTATGTCAAGACCAATAGTTGTTGATGAAATAAGAGGATTTGGAGATGTTCCAAGTGACATTATAACAGTATCGCATTCCATCTCATATTCTGAGCCTTCGATTTCAACAGGTCTTCTACGTCCGGACTCATCCGGCTCACCAAGTTCCATCTTTATGATTTTTATGCCTTTTACCCAGCCATTTTCATCTACTATGATTTCTGTAGGATTCTGAAGAAGATCAAATATTATTCCTTCTTTCTTTTGCATGATGAACTTCCTCTTTACGAGCCGGAAGCTCTTCCTCACTTCTTCTGTATACGATATGAGTCTCGCCGCCAAGACGCAGTGCAGTACGTGCAGCATCCATAGCAACGTTACCACCACCGACTACAACAACTTTTTTTTTGCCTTTTGAGATAGGTGTCTCATATCCGTCCTTATATGCTTTCATGAGGTTATTTCTGGTAAGGAATTCATTCGCAGAGAATACCCGTTTGCCTGCTCACCAGGAATCCCCATAAATCTAGGGAAGACCTGCACCAGATCCGATAAATACCGCCTCATAGCCTTCTTTTTTAAGTTCATCAATCTTTACAGATTTTCCGATAACAACATTTTTCTCAATCTTTACACCAAGTGATTTAACGTTTTCAACCTCTGCTGCTACTACTTTATCTTTTGGAAGACGGAACTCAGGAATTCCATAGCTTAAAACTCCGCCTGCGGCATGAAGTGCCTCAAATATTGTCACATCATATCCAAGCTTCGCAAGATCACCGGCACAAGTAAGACCGGCAGGACCAGATCCTATTACAGCAACCTTGATTCCATTCTTTTTTCTCTGCTGTCTTTGGTTTTATTCCATTTTCTCTTGCTGTATCTGCAACAAATCTCTCAAGCTTTCCAATTGAAACCGGATCGCCCTTAAATCCTCTGATGCATTTACCCTCACACTGGCTCTCCTGTGGACATACACGTCCGCAAACTGCCGGAAGTGCAGATGACTCTGAGATAACCTCATAAGCCTTTGTAAAATCACCATTTTTACCTGCTCGACAAATGCAGGAATATTTATTGAAACAGGGCATCCCTTTACACACTGTGCGTTTTTACAGTTTAAACATCTTGATGCCTCTGCCATTGCTTCTTCTTTATCATATCCATAACAAACTTCCTCAAAGTTTGTAGCACGTACCTTAGGTTCCTGTTCTCTTACAGGTACTCTCTTTTAAAACATCAACGTCCATTATTTGTCACCTCCGCAGTTTCCGCAGCCACCATGATGTGTTGCGCCTTCTTCGTAAGCCAGTTTTGCTCTGCCTTCCTCTGTTTTATATTGCTGCTGTCTCTTCATTGCCTGATCAAAGTCAACGAGATGTCCGTCAAACTCCGGTCCGTCAACGCAGGCGAATTTAACCTCTCCGCCAACCACAAGACGGCGTGCACCACACATACCTGTTCCGTCTACCATTATAGGGTTCATAGAAACTACTGTTGGTATACCAAGCTTTTCTGTGAGAATACGTGTGAAAATTTCATCATGATCATAGGTCCGATCGCAACACAGCAGTCATATGTATTTCCGGCATCTACAAGTGCCTGAAGCTGCTGGCTTCCATTTCCGTGGAACGCATATGAGCCGTCATCTGTACATACATAAAGATTTTTTGCAACAGCTTTCATTTCCTCTTCATAGAATAAAATATCTTTATTTCTAAATCCCATGATGACATCTGCATCTACCCCATGCTCCTTTAACCATTTAACCTGTGGATATACAGGTGCAGTTCCAAGACCACCTGCGATAAATACGATTTTCTTTTTCTTTGTTTCATCGAGATTTTCTTCCATACATAATTCTGATGGACGGCCAAGTGGTCCAACAAAATCTTCTAATGAATCTCCCTCTTTAAGAGCCATCATACGCTCTGTTCCTGCACCGATCGTCTGTACAACAATTGTTACAGTTTCATTTTCTCTGTCATAATCACATATTGTAAGCGGAATCCTCTCTCCCACTTCATCTGTTTTAGCAATAATAAACTGACCAGGCAGACACTCTGCTGCAACTCTTGGTGCCTTGATATCCATTAAAATAATGTTATCTGCCAGTTTTTCCCTGCGAACTATTGGATACATAGCTTTCCTCCTAGTTTATCTAATCCTCTTTTTGTGACCTTATTAAATCTGTCTTATCCAGATTCAAAAGGGTGTACAAAACGTACACCCTTAATTTTACTTTAATTATTATAATTTTACAATATATTTCTGTGTTAATTATATAACAATAATTTATGAAAAGTATACCAATTCATCAGCTGGCTTTTCTGCCGGTTCAATTTCAATCGGATAAAGAACCGGTCCTTTGCCTTTATATTCCTTTGCAAATTCAACTCTGATCTTAGCCGTTATGTTGATCCACGATTTATGTGGTATTGTGTCTTCTTTTTCGTATTTGCATTTAAAACCAATAAACTGGACATCCTCAATACAGCGTGTCATCGCAAAACGTCCCGGAACCATAACACCTTTTCTGAGTTTTGGCGGATTGTATACAAGTCAAGGAATTTTACTATCTTCCCGTCATACTTTTTGTAATTTTCCATTGCATCCATATACCATATAGCATAATCTGCATCAGAAAGTTCTATGACATCCTGATTTATATCAAATGGTAATTCTTCCGGTCTTTCATCAATGGTTCCGTCTTTTCTTTCATATACTATCTGTGCCTTGCGATTGATGTTTTTTTATTGTGCGGCGCAGATGTCCTCTGTCTGTATCATCATCTGTACGGTTAAATATAACAACATCACTCTGAAATACCTGTTCCTGCATCATCGCACGCATATTATTCATATAAAGATCAAACGTTGTAGAATCAACAGTTGCAAGTGACTGTACTATAACCCAGCCTTTTGGCAGATCAGCTTCTAGTATTTTATCAATACCCCACGTTCCGTTGTATTCGATAAATACCTGCTCCGGCAAATACTGCATATTAAGTTCGTTAAGCTTTTCTTCTGTAAATTCTTCTTCAGAATCAATGCTTACGATTTTAAAGTTAACAGAATCAAGCTTTTGTTTGTCATATTCTTTTTCGCCATCCTCACACATAATGATAAGGCCTTTTTGAACCATTGGCAAATTCATTTTCAAACAATGTTTCCTGAACTAAAGTAGTTTTACCGCTGTCCATGAATCCGGTAAATAAGTATACTGGAATTTCTTCAGCCATTTTTATATTCCTTTCTGCAGCTCTTATGCTATTCCAAATATTTCTTCAAGCTCATGCTCATGAATATCCGTTCCGATAACAACCAGACGTCCTGTATAGTCAGGCTCGCCATCCCTAAGCTCATACTCTCCCGAACCATGTCAAAGTATATCCACTTTCCATCAGTTCCTTCAACCATTCCTTTTGCTCTTAAGATGTTATCATCTTCTACAAATTTCTTTAAGATTTTTTTTCAAGCTCATCCCTGTCAAATTTATGAGGTGTTTCCTTTCCCCAGCTCGTAAATACATCATCTGCATGATGATGTCCCTCATGGTCATGATCGTGGCATCCACATGTGCAGTCTGCACCATGCTCATGATGATGTCCATGGTCGTCGTGATCATGATGGTGGTCGTGTTCTTCATGCTCATCATGGTCGTGATGGTGGTCGTGTCCTTCATGCTCATCATGGTCGTGTCCTTCATGCTCATGCTCGTCATGATCGTGATGATGGTGATGTTCATGCTCAGCCTCATCTTTTTGCAATGCCTTGCCTCGGCAAGGACTTTCATTTCAAGATTATCCTTTCCTTCCATTGTTTTAAGGATCTGCTCACCTGAAATTGCATCCCAGGCTGTTGTGATGATTGCAGCCTTTGGATTCAATGTCTGGATCTGTTTTACACAAAGTTCTAACTGCTCAGGTGTTGCATTCTGGCTTCTGCTTACAACAACTGTAGTAGCATATTCAATCTGATTATTAAAAAATTCACCGAATGCTTTCATCTGTTTGCGTGCTTTTAAAGCATTTACGACAGTAACAAGTGCGTTAAGCTTAACATCCTGCTCTTTTTCAATATCTATTACAGATTTCATTACATCTGATAATTTGCCAACACCAGATGGTTCGATAAGTATACGATCCGGTTTGTATTTTGTAATAACTTCATTTAAGTTCTTTCCGAAATCTCCTACCAATGAACAGCAGATACATCCTGAATTCATCTCGGTGATCTGGATTCCTGCATCTTTTAAGAAACCGCCGTCGATTCCGACTTCACCGAACTCATTCTCTATAAGAACTATTTTTTCTCCCTTAAAAGCTTCATCTATCATCTTTTTTAATAAATGTTGTCTTTCCAGCTCCAAGGAATCCAGATATAATGTCAATTTTTGTCATTTTATATTCACTCCTTTTCTTTCCACTATTTACTATTCTACTAGCAAATCAATCATTATGCAAATTATAATTTTATAAACTGTCCGTATTTTATGAATACTGTTGCTTTAAAATCGTTTATTACTGCTTATGCATATTATATAATTTTTCATATATCCCACCGCTTGAAACAAGCTGTTCATGTGTACCTGACTCTGCTATGCCTTCTTCTGTCAGCACAATTATCTTTTGCGCATTTTGTATAGTTGTAAGTCTGTGGGCTATAACAAAAGTCGTTCTGTTGCTTGCAAGTTTTTCCAGGGATTCCTGCACAACCTTTTCACTTTCGTTGTCCAGCGCTGATGTAGCCTCATCAAAAATAAGTATTGGTGGATTTTAAGAAATACACGCGCAATTGATAATCTCTGTTTCTGTCCTCCTGACAGTTTTATCCCTCTTTGTCCTATGTCAGTATCATATCCATCAGGAAATGACATTATAAATTCGTGTGCATTAGCATTTTTTGCTGCTTCTATAACCTCTTCTTTGGTTGCGCCAGGTTTTCCATATGCGATATTATCCATTATCGTTCCGGCAAACAGATACACATCCTGTTGTACCATTCCTATCTGATTTCGAAGACTGTTAAGCGTAACATCCCGTATATCTGTCCCATCGATTTTAATACTTCCTTCTGACACATCATAAAAACGTGGTATAAGTGAGCAAAGCGTTGTTTTTCCAGCGCCAGATGAGCCTACGAGTGCAATATATGTACCTGCCTTTACATCAAGGTTTATTCCGCTTAAAACTTCTTCTACGCCATCTTTATACTTAAATGACACATTCGAAAATGTCACATCGCCTTTTACATTTTTTAAGTGATACTGCATTATCTTTATCTTTAATATCTGATTCAATGTCCATTATCTCCCTGAATCTTTCAAAACCTGTATATCCGTTCTGGAACTGTTCTGTAAAATCAACCAGCGTTCTTATTGGATCAGAAAAACACCGATATACAAAAGAAATGTTATAAGATCACTTATATTTAATCTGTTATATGCAATAAGTATTGCGCCTGCGACAATGACGTTTACCTGTATAAGTGTCGTAAAAACACCTACCCCCGCCCCGAATAATCCCATATAATGATAACTGTTCTTTTTTTAGCAGCGAGGAAATTATCATTTCCCACCTTAAATTTCTTATTCTCAATATCCTCATTTGCAAAAGATTTCACAACACGTATTCCAGATAAATTATCCTCTATCTGTTCGTTTATGGATGCTATTTTTTTCTCTGTTTCTCTTGAATGCCCTCTCATTCTTTTATTAAGGACAAGGGCAAACCAGAACATAAACGGAAGGACAATAAATGCTGCCAACGTCAGCCATCCATTAATATTGCAAAAAGAATCACAAGAGCACCAAAAATCTTTAACACGGACAATATTATATTTTCAGGTCCATGATGGAGAAGTTCTGTTATATCAAACAGATCCGATGTGATCCTGCTCATAAGCTGACCTACTTTTGCATCATCAAAAAAAGAAAATGGCAGATGCTGCATATGGTCGAATATCTCTGCCCTCATATCATATTCCATTTTTGCCCCCATAACATGACCATAATTTCCTATAAAAAATCTGCTATAAAGGTCTATCAAAAAGCAATACAACAAGAAATAGTGCTATATAAATGATTTTATGTATTATTTCTGATTTTTCTTCATATATGAGTTTCTTACGCTTTACGCTTGGCTTCTCGTAATGCTCACGCTTACGAATCTCCTGCTGGATTCCTGCCTTTGCGCAGTTTCTCTTAAATCTGCGTAATGCGCTATCTAAAGTTTCGTTTTCTTTAACTATAACACTAGACATAACCTAAAACCTAACCTCCCTCCAGTTGTGTATTGTGCATCAACTGTTAGGTATCTCTTACTTAATTGCACTAACAAGTATTTTAACAAAATTTCTCTATTTGTCAATATGTTGCTGAAAATTTTTTTCGATTTTATCTGACTTTTTAATTTTATATTGTAAAAATTCATTTTACAACATCAGAATCTATCATATTTATTGTATTACAGCCTGCTATCCAATTATAATTTAATGAAAATAGCAGTTTTCTTTTCCTAAGACCATCTGCGATCTCATAGTTTTCATCCATCCTTCTTGAGATATTATCCATATCTGTAACAAGAACCTGTGTACTGTCAGCCGCAGATACAACTCCATTAACACCTTCTTCAATAGCATGCGATATCGTACTTATAGAAACCGCAATCTCATCCATTGACTGTTTTAATGATTCTGTTTTCTCTTCAAACTCGCCCATAACTTTCTCAATATGAGAAGCCTTATCACGATATTCACTTCCAGAATCAACAAATCCAGCAAATTCCGGAAGTATTGATTCATTCATATAATTTACAAGATCATTTGCATTATCAGCAAGATTATGGACTGCATTTGTAACAACTCCATTTATACGCTGGATATTGTTTGCAGCCTCCTGGCTTGCAGCAGCCAGCTGACTGATTTCAGTTGCAACTACCGCAAATCCTTTTCCGGCTTCGCCTGCTCTTGCAGCTTCAATAGATGCATTCAGTGATAACAGATTGGTCTGGCTTGCAATATTCAAAATATCATCAGTAAGTGTATTAACCTGATTTACACTATTACTATCCTCAATAGCCTGCTCTAAAACAGTAAGGATCTTATTAACCTTCTCTCCTGTAGACTCCATATTTGTTTTTGCAGCAGTCTCCATTGAAAAGGGCATGATTTTTCATTTCTTTTTGTATACTGGTTGATTTCAGATGTCTTGTCTACAATATCATTTACCTCTGCAGCAACAGACTCTGTATTATCATTTATTGATGAAGCATTCTCTGAAATATTCTGCATTGTCGCTGAAAGCTCTTCTGTAAGAGCAGACAGATCTGAAACGCTTCCATTACTTGTCTGTACACTCTGGCGTACTTCATCAACAACCTCTTCCATCTTATTTGAATTGCTTACAATGATCTTAAATATTTCCTGCAGCTTTGCCATAAAAATATTAATACCATGTCCAACCGCATCAATTTCTTCATTAGAACTTACAGAAACTCTCTGCGTAAGATCTCCCTGTCTGTTATCTATGTTATCAATAATGTTGTCAATTTCTTTTTGCGTTGTAGAAAGAGGCTTGATAACCATTCTGAGCACTAATATGGCAGCTGCGATAAGAGAAATCACACTTATTGTAATTGTAATTCCACTCGTAACCATTGATGTATGGTATGCAGCTGAAAGATCCTTTCTTTCTGCCTCAGCATTCGAACTTATTTTATCCTTTATCGAACCTATTGAAGCTTCTATTGATTCAGCATAGCTTGAAAGATCCCCGTTTGCGAGTTCATATGCAGCAGAATCATCTCCCGCAGCACTATATGCCATTACGTTTGAACATTGCATCCCTGAGGCTTTTATAATTATCACATATAGTCTGATAATCTGACTGGGTATCATCATCTACATAAGCCTCATAATCATCCAGTGACTGCTCAAGTGTATCCTCTTCATTCCTGATCTCCTCAACGAGTCCGATCATAGCATTAAGATCAGTTGCAATAATATGCGAAAGTGCAAAATTATGTATCTGCATTGTTTCCTGTTCCACATCAGCAAGCTTGCTGACACTTGACATTGATTTATCAGCAATCACTGTCGCAGCACTATTTACATTTCCAAGACTTCTTAAAGCCCATACATTTGAAAAAAATGCTTTTACAATTCCAAGAATGAATACCGGAATCATAATAATAATCTTTGTACTTATTTTTTATTTTGATTCATCTTTCATTCCTCCTTAGCCGGCAACCGACTGCGTTATTTCTTCAACCAGCGCATCCCTTATATCCTGCAATTCAAGATTCTTACGATTTCCGGCAGCCATCGTTGAACCAAATGACGACATCGCATCCCAGTAGCTGTTTCCAACCCTCTGAAGTGTTCCATACTGTGCCTGATCTGTAACAGCCACAAGAGCCGGTATTTCTGAGACTTTATCTGATGCAGCAGCATTTATGTTTGATGGTCCCTGATCCTGCTGTTCAAGCCTGAGCGTCTGATTTGTTCGTTTGTAAACCAATCTGCAAGTTTCGCTGCCCACTCCGGATATTTAGAATACGCACTCACGCCCATATATTTGTATCCTTTAAATGATGACATCTGGATCTGCTGTCCTGCGTACGTATAAGTTGGAAGCTTCACAGCTCCATAATTATCACCCCATACCTGCTTGACCGTCGCAGCATTCCATGCACCGCTGACTCCGGCAATGACACTTCCATCCTGTACTCCAGCCATAAAATCAGTATCTACCGCATTCATGAATCCCGGGTTTGAAGCAATATTAAGAAGCGCCTGTGCCACATCTACACCCTTTATGGCAGTATCCTTGGCATTCCAGTTACAATAGTTTGTAACGCCATCATCATTTATCCCAAATTCAAGTCCTGTATTTCCGAAGAATGCATATAGATACCATCCTGAAGACCAGTCCATTGTTACTTTCTTTCCGTTTGCAGCCGCAATAGACATCATACCGTCAAGTGTTGCAAGATCAGAATCGGAAAAATATGCTTTGTTATAATACATAAAATAACCATTATCCGCCGTCATAGGATACGCATAAAGAACATCATTTACAGTAGCCGCTGCCACTGCTCCCTCATCATTTGCTGCCTTTACATCATCTGCATCAGGTACCGGATAAAGTGCACCTCCAGCAACAAGCCCTGTTATCTGGTCATCCGCAAGCGGATATACATCAGCCGAATTAAGTATGTCCCCCAAAGCATTATTTTTTGCTTCCGAATCAGCATTTGCCTCCAGTGTAATATCAAACTGTGCCTGACCGGCATATTCCTGCTTAAAGCTTTCAATCATCTGATTCATAAAATCAAAATTACTCTCTTCTGACCAGACCTTAAGTGTAACTACACCATCATCTGATTGTGTATCCTGCGCATCAGCCTCTGTTGATGCATTTGAATTTGCGCTGTTGCCACAACCAGCCAATGATGTAACTCCCATTGTGCAGACTAACGCTGCCGCAATCCATTTCTTCCGCATATGAATACATCCTTTCTGATATTTATGGTAATATTGTACCACAAAAAGTATAAACAAAAAAGAGCAATGTGTTTTTTTGAACACTTTTTCGCTCTTTTTTTCGTTTCTTATTTGTTAAATTTGCACATTATTTGATTATTTTTTCAAGTTCTGCGTAAACCGTCTCTATAGCATCATTAATGCCTGCCGGATTTTTTTACCGCCAGCCTGCGCCATATTAGGACGTCCACCACCGCCGCCGCCGACTTTTGAGGCAGCTGCTTTTATGAGGTTTCCTGCGTGCGCACCCTTTTTCATTGCTTCTTCTGTTGCCATAGCGATAAGATTTACCTTGCCTTCATTTGAAGAAGCCAGCAGAATAACACCTTCACCCAGTTTTTCTTTAAGTGAATCGCCCAGCTCACGAAGACCATTCATGTCAACGCCAACAACACTTGACGCAAGGACTTTTACGCCGTTTATCTCCCTGACTTTGTCCATAACATCACCAAGTGCATCTTTGGCAGCTTTGCTCTTCAGTGCCTCATTCTCACTCTGAAGTGCTTTAACCTCTGCAGTAAGATGATTTAGTCTTTCAACAAGCTTGGCCGGAGTAGTTTTTACAACCTTTGCAGCCTCATTTAATTCATTTTCAAGCTTCTTGTAATAAGCAAATACATTATCTCCTGTAATTGCTTCTATACGTCTTACGCCAGCTGCAACTCCGCTCTCAGACAAGATCTTGAATGTGATGATGTCAGCTGTATTCTTTTACATGTGTTCCGCCGCAGAATTCTTTTCGAATAGTCTCCCATAGAAACTACCCGCACCTTCTCGCCATATTTTTTCACCAAAGAGTGCCATGGCACCTGTCTTTTTAGCTTCGTCAACAGTCATTATGTCTGTTTTTACAGGAAGACCTTCTGCAATTTTTTTCGTTTACGATATCTTCAACCTTCTGTATCTCTTCAGCTGTCATGGCTGAAAAATGTGAAAAGTCAAATCTTGTTCTCTCACCATCCTGATATGAACCAGCCTGTTCTACATGTGTTCCAAGAACCTCACGCAGTGCTTTCTGAAGCAGATGAGTTGCCGAATGGTTGCGGCATGTCCTCATACGTCCAGCCAGATCGACTACGAGTTTAGCTTTTTCTCCTGCACGGATCATTCCTTCTTTTACATAACCAACATGTGCATATCTGTTTCCGACAACCTTTACTGTGTCCTCAACTACAAATTTGCCATCAGCAGTCTCGATAATTCCCTTATCGCCCTGCTGTCCGCCCATTGTAGCATAAAATGGTGTGACAGGAACGATTATAGAGCCTCTGTCTCCATCAGAGATCGCATCGACCACTTCTGAATCCGTTGTGATAAATGCAATTTCAGATGAATCTGTTGTCTTGTCATAGCCGCTGAATTCTGTTGTGATATCTGAATCTATATCATTATATACATCAGCATCTGCCCCCATATAGTTTGTCTCTTTGCGGGCACCTCTTGCTGTCTGTCTCTGTTTTTCCATGCATTTTTCAAAACCGTCATCATCATATGAAAATCCCTTTTCCTCAAGGATCTCTGCTGTAAGGTCAATAGGGAATCCATATGTATCATATAATTTAAATGCGTCTTCTCCAGAAAGCTCTTTTCTGCCTTTCTTTTGCATTTTTTCTTCCATCTCAGCCAGAATTCCAAGTCCCCGGTCGATAGTCTTTGCAAATTTTTTCTTCTTCCTTTGTAAGAACATTTAAGATGAAGTCTTTCTTTTCCTCAAGCTCAGGATATCCGTCTTTACTCTCATCTATAACCACCTGTGCAACTTTTGCAAGGAAAGTTCCGTTTATACCAAGCATTCTTCCATGTCTTGCAGCCCGTCGTATAATTCTTCTGAGTACATATCCTCTTCCTTCATTGCTCGGCATAACACCATCAGAAATAAGGAATGTTGATGAACGGATATGATCTGTGATAAGACGTATAGATACATCATCCATCTCATCGACATGATATTTTTTTGCCTGAAAGATCACAGACTTTGTCTCTTATTGCTTTCATTGTGTCTATATCAAAAACAGAATCCACATCCTGCATTACTACTGCAAGACGCTCCAGTCCCATTCCTGTATCAATGTTTTTATTCTCAAGTTCCTCGTATCCGCCGTGTCCATCACCGTTAAACTGTGTAAATACGTTATTCCATACTTCCATAAACCGGTCGCATTCACAGCCTACTTTACAGTCCGGGCTGCCACAGCCGTATTTTTTCACCACGATCATAATAGATTTCTGAACATGGTCCGCAAGGTCCTGCTCCATGCTCCCAGAAGTTATCACATTCTCCGGTTTCCGGATCTCTGTAAAAACGTGTGATCTTTTCAGCCGGAACACCAACTTCCTTTGTCCATATATCAAAAGCTTCTTCATCTTCGCCATATATTGAAGGATAGAGTCTTTCGGGTCAAGCTCAAGTACCTTTGTAAGGAACTCCCATGACCATGCTATTGCCTCATGTTTAAAATAATCTCCGAAAGAGAAGTTTCCAAGCATCTCAAAAACGTAAGATGGCGGGCTGTCTTTCCTACGTTTTCGATATCTCCTGTCCTGACACATTTCTGGCATGTTGTCACTCTTCTTCTCGGTGGTATTTCCTGACCTGTAAAATATGGTTTAAGAGGAGCCATTCCCGCATTGATAAGAAGTAAACTGTTATCATTATGTGGAACAAGTGAAAGTTTCTTCATTGCAAGGTGTCCCTTGCTCTCAAAAAATTCAAGGTACATTCGACGTAACTCATTAACGCCATAGCTCTTGTTCATTATCCAAATCTCCTTTGAGTTATTTATCTGTATCAGCAGTCTTTTTGGCATTTTTTGCTTTACGGAGCTTAATTCCTATAGCTCCCCCACAGACTCAATTACTGCTAAAACAATCATGATTATTACATATTGTGCCACGCACATTAAAAAATCTCCCATACACATTACCCTCCATATGCTTTAAACCAATATATTATAAATTAACTTTTTAAATAATTCAATAGTTCTCTTCAAATGCAAATGACTGATTTTCTCTTTCTATCTCAATAACACGCTCTGCTGCCTGACGATTCGTAAGTCTGCGCTTAAAATCTTTTATCTTAGAATAATCCTGCCACATATGCATTGGAAAAACATATTCTGCATTTGTATTTTTCACAAAGAAATCTATCCCATCAAATTCATGCTCACCAAGTCTTGGATCCAGCGGAAAAAATGCAATATTGAGCGGCTTGTCCGATATTTTTTTTTTTAATCTCATGCCTGAAGCTTCTTCTCATCCTGCCATTTATCAGATCTCCTGCGCCTTCCCATTCCCAGTCATTTAAATCTCCTGCATGAAAAATACTGACTCCGTTTGTATTGATATAGAATGCTACACCTGCATCTGTTGAACGCAATGTTGTTATTTCAATATCATCCACTTTATAGTTATTGTCTGCTGAAACAAATTGGACTTTTTCTCTTACCTGCGGCTGGATACCATGTCTTTTAAGAAAATTGGGACTTATGCGTATCTGGTTTGAGAAAATGTATTTTATTTCCGGATATTCTTCTGTCCACCTTAAAATATCAAGATCAAAATGGTCTTTATGAGAGTGGCTTGCAAACATATATATTTTTGTGTCTGGTTTATAATGCGGTAGTCTGCCCGCAAAATGCCATCCGTCCACCTTGTCCCCATCAAAATAATCAAATATAAGTACCTTATCATCAACTTCCACTAAAAAGCAGCTGTGATGTACAAATATAATCTGCATAGTTTTCTCCATCTGCGTATTTCGTATTGAACTTTTTATTTAGAAATAACACCGGTCTTTACTATAAGACCGGTATTCATCCCATATATCCTTATTTAGTATACCACATGATCATATGATAATACAAATCATTCCTCCATTACTGTCGTTTACAATTTTCTGCATGGTTTCCTGAAGCTTCATCTGGCATTCATCATCCATCTGCATTATTTTACTGCGGATTCCATCCTCCATAAGTTCACCTATCGACTTTCCAAAAATGTTTGTTCCCCATACGCCATCCCCACTTTTTTCACCCATCTTTAATATATGTAATAAGATCTTCTGCCTGCTCCCTGTTTCCGACAATAGGCGCTATCTCCGTTTCAATGTTTGCCCTTATCATATGGATCGATGGTGATAATGCTTTCATTTTCACTCCATATTTGTTGCCATGAGCTATAAGTACAGGGTCTTCCATCGTTATGTCCTCAAGCTCTGGCATAACAACGCCATATCCCTTTTGCTGTACTGACGTAAATGCATCCTTAACCTTTTCGTATTCGGCTTTTACTGATGTAAGTTCGGTAATAAGAGAGATAAGCTCCTCCTCATTTTTTATAGTGGTGTTGCTTAAATTTGAGATATTTTCATAATAATATTTTTTCATCTATTTCTATTTTCACACTGACGCATCCGTCAGACAGATCAATCTTTGAAACCACCAGTCTTTTTTACTATTTCATCCTGAGTGTTCTCTTCCTGTTTTCCATTTTGTATGACATCCTTTATTTTTCCCGCCTTATGTAAAAAATCCATCGCACTTTTAATTACAGTCTGTTTTATATGATTGTCATAATCGAGCATTTCAACCCATCTGGGTATAAAAAATCTATGTGCGATATAGAAAATTCATATAATATTTTTTCAAGGAGCATTATACTTTCTGAATGCTGCATCTGACTGCAGTTTATAGCTGCCACAGCAACCTTATATTCGTTTTCAAGCCTGCTTTTTAATTCTAATGTTTCCTCCGCAAAAAGGTGTCCTCGTATTAATTACGATAATAAATGGTTTATTTGCCGCACATAGTTCTGCTACAGTTTCCCTTTCTGCATTTTCGTAGCTTTCCCTTTTAATATCTCCTATACTTCCATCTGTAGTCACCAAAACAGCGATCGTCGAATGTTCAGATATGACTTTCTGCGTTCCCACAACAGCTGCTTCCTCGAATGGAACATCCTCATAAAACCACGGGGTTTTTACCATACGTTCCTCATCACCCTCGCTGTATCCATAGGCATCACTAACTGTAAATCCAACGCAATCAACCATACGCAGACGTATATCCGTTCCGTCCTCAAGTGAAATTTTAGCTGCCTCCTGCGGAATAAATTTAGGTTCCGTGGTCATTATCGTTTTTCCTTGTCCCGACTGCGGCAACTCATCGATCGCCCTCTTTTTTGAATACTCGTTATCAATTTCAGGTATGACACATAATTCCATAAACCTTTTTGATAAATGTAGACTTTCCGGTCCTCACCGGGCCTACAACGCCTATGTATATTTCACCGTTTGTCCTTCCCTGAATATCTTTATATAGATCAAATTCTTTTCTATCCATAAAAATACCCCTTCCTTTATATTCTTAATATATGGGAAGGGGTATAAAAATATGATTACAATCTTGCGTACATCTGCGTGTATTTATGTAATTTTTTGCCAGCTTCATATCTATCTGTTCCGGTGTTGCTCGCCAGATCCAGTTTCCGCCTGTTGTCGATGGGATATTGATCCTTGCTTCTGAGCCAAGTCCCAAAAGATCCTGCATAGGAACAATTGCCATATCTGCAACAGATGACCATGCTGCACGCATCATTCCCCAGTTGTATCCTTCTTCTTGTGTAAGATTTAAATATTCTTGGCAAATTTAACGCATGACTTAGGTGCGCTCTTCATCCATCCATCACTGTATCATTGTCATGTGTACCTGTGTATACAACACAATGCTTAGGATAATTGTGTGGAAGATAATCACTATCCTCTCTTGAATCAAATGCAAACTGTATTACTTTCATTCCGGGAAACCTGAATCCTTTAATAGTTTCCTGACTGAAGGTGTAAGGAAGCCCAAATCCTCAACGATTATAGGAAGTTTTCCGAGTTTCTTCTCAAGTACATTGAAAAGATCCATTCCCGGTCCTTCCTTCCATTTTCCATTCTTTTGCTGTATCGTCTTTTGCGGGATCGCATAATAAGAATCAAATCCTCTGAAATGGTCAATTCTTACGATGTCATAAAGACTTGCCATAGCCTTTATCCTCTTTGTCCACCAGCTGTAATTGTCTTTTTCATTACATCCCATCTAAAGAGTGGATTTCCCCAAAGCTGTCCATCCTCTGAGAATGCATCCGGAGGACATCCAGCTACTCCGATCGGATTTAATTCTTTGTCAAGATAGAACTGTTTAGGATTTGCCCATACATCAGCAGAATCCATTGCAACATAAATAGGAACATCTCCTATTATCTCTATTCCTTTTTCGTTTGCGTATTTCTTTAATGCTTTCCACTGTTTAAAAAAAAGATACTGAAGCATTTTATAAAATTCTATATCATCTGCATACTTTTCTTTTGCTTCTTTTATTGCTTTCTCATTACGAACTTTAAGCTGTTCATCCCACTGAGACCATGCATGCCCATCATTTGCATCTTTAAGAGCCATAAATAATGTGTATTCATCAAGCCATTCTGCCTCTTTTTTTTGCAGAATGTGCTGTAATCATCCGGTATATTTTTCTTAAATCTTGCAAATGCTTTTTGAGAAGATCGTATCTGTTTATATACATAATGCCATAATCTACTTTTTTGGCACTCTTTCCCCAATCATACGACTCACATTCCTTTTTTGGTAAGGAGCTTATCCTTACACAGATAGTCAAGATCGATAAAATATGGGTTACCTGCATAGGTTGAGAACGACTGATATGGCGAATCGCCATAGCTTGTCGGACATATCGGAAGTATCTGCCAGTATTTCTGGCCTCCCTTTTCAAGAAAATCAACGAATTTTTTTAGCATCCTTTCCCATTGTTCCTATACCGTATGGTGACGGCAATGATGAGATCGGCATAAGCACACCACTTGTTCTCATTTTTGTTCCTCCCTTGGTTTAACTAATTTTATTATAACATCCATTATTTTTTTTCTCAACAACTTGTAAATTTATTTTTTAAATGATAGTATGAAATACATAGAAGATGAGGTGTTAATTTAATGAATGAAGTTATCAAACATAAAATAAAACATAACATAAGCCGCTTTGTAACATCCACGAAATGGGTTATTTTTTCCATTATCGTCGGCATTATCGTCGGCATATGTGCAACGTTTTTTTTCTTTGGTCTGTCTGTTGTCACAGACTTCCGCATTAAATATCCATGGCTTTTATTTTTTCTTCCACTTGGTGGAATGGCCATCGTTGGTCTTTATCATCTGTTAAAAGACGATAATGACTCCGGTACAAATCTTGTGATATCAGCTATCCACTCCGGAGATCATCTGCCATTCAAGATGGCACCACTGATTTTTGTATCAACTCTTATCACACACCTTTTTTGGCGGTTCAGCCGGTCGTGAAGGAGCAGCCCTCCAGATGGGTGGAAGCATCGGCAACTCGATCGGAAAATTTTTTCAAATTTGATGAAAAGGACAAGCGTGTAATGATCATGTGCGGCATGAGCGCTGCATTCTCAGCTATTTTTGGTACCCCTATGGCCGCCGCCATCTTTTCGATGGAGATGATAAGCATCGGCGTTATGTACTATATGGCACTTGTTCCATGTGTCATAAGCTCTCTTGTCGCACACGGCATTGCAGCTTCATTTAACGTTACAAACGATTTTTTTTGTCATCAACAAGATTCCATCTTTTGGCATAGTTTCTGCTGTAAAAATATCTATCCTTGCCGTTTTATGTGCATTGGTCAGTATTCTTTTTGTGTATGCCTGCATACCTTTGAGGGATTGTACAAAAAATATATCACAAACAAATACCTGCGCGCTTTTTACCGGTGGATGCATAGTTATCGCACTTACCCTTTTTGGTTTGGAGACCAGACATACAACGGAACAGGCATGGGTATAATCGAAAAATGTATTGATTCTTCCGTACGTCCTGAGGCATTTATCTTAAAGATAATTTTTTACCGCTGTAAACTTGGTGCCGGATACAAAGGTGGTGAGATCGTTCCATCATTTTGTATCGGTGCGGCATTTGGATGCCTTTTCGGCAATATGATAGGTTTTCTCCTACACTTTGTACCGCAGTCGGTATGACCTCACTTTTCTGTGGAGTTACCAACTGCCCTATCACATCCCTGCTTATAAGCTTTGAGCTTTTCGGATATGATGGAATGCCTTATTTCCTTTTGTCCATTGCCTTCAGCTATATGCTTTCCGGATATTTCGGCCTTTATAAAAGCCAGAAAATCTTATATTCTAAATATAAGACAAATTATATAAATAAATCAACTCACTGATTTTTTGAAATTGCGACCAGACATGATAATCTGTTTATTTTTGTCTGGTCTTTTATTGTCTTAACCGGCTTATTCTGCGAAACAGTATCATCAACATACACATCCCAGTTTCTGCTGTCTGGCAGATTGAGCGAAATATCATGACCATTCGCATTGTATACAACAAAAATATCCTCTTTTTCTGTGTTTATTGTATATGCGACCACTTTTTCTTCGGTATCTATAAATTTAACCGCCGTCCTTATCTGCTTTTTTTGGTGTCAAGCCTGAATGCTTTATGTCCTTTGCGCATGGCGATAAGTCCTTTATAATATTCCCTGAGGTCTTTAAACTTTTCTGCCCGGTCATACTTTATACTGTTTGTATACAATGGCAGATTATAACTGTTTTTCCGCAAGAGTATCTGTCCCCAATACAGGTTTTGTCCTTGCGAATTCTTCGCCCATCAGAAAAAATGGTATTCCCTGTGCTGTAAACAGTATCGCTGCCGCAAAGCTTATTCATCCTGATTCTCTCCTCAACAGATGAATCACTGTTTGAAACTATAAACCTGTCCCACAACGTGTAATTATCGTGACATGATAAATAATTTATTGACTGATATGGCTCCTTTGCCCATGGAAAACAGATAACAGATTGTCTTATGTCATCTTCTTTTCCATCAGCACCATTTACGAAGCCTGGTTCATCCATATAAAAAAAACATGCCCCTTTACAGTATCACGGATATCATCAGAAAACATTCCGTATCCGTTCATTTTACATGCGTTGATCTTCATTGCCCGCTTATCCTCCGGCAATGTACTCTCTCCTCCTGTCCAGCCCTCACCATAAAGGATTATATCAGGATTTATTTTTTGCAGTTCCTTTCTGGCAAGATTGAGTGTTTCTATATCCAAAACACCCATCAGATCAAATCTGAAACCATCTATATGATATTCTCTTACCCAGTAACACAATGAATCAATTATATACTGGCGCACCATCGGCTTTTCTGATGCTATTTCATTTCCACACGCAGATGCGTCTGAATACCCCTCATTATTCATCCTGTAAAAGTAATTTCCTGATGTTTTATAAAAGCAGCTTCCATATACATCATATGTATGATTATATACAACATCCATGATCACACCCATTCCTGCCTTATGTATCGCCTGGATCATTTCTTTATATTCTTTGATCCTGACTGCTCCATCATAAGGATCTGTGGAATATGAGCCCTCAGGTACATTATAATTATATGGGTCGTATCCCCAGTTGTATTGTTTCTGGGTACTGCTTTCATCAACACTTGCAAAATCATATGACGGCATTATCTGTATGTGCGTAACCCCCATGTCCACAAAATAATCCATTATATGCTTTTCTGTAAATGCTTTAAATTTTCCCGAAATCTGGAATGTGCACTTTCATCCGAAGATACATCAGCAACAGACACCTCTGTTATTACCATATCTGTTTTGACTTGAACTCCGGAATGACCTCATTTTCAAATCCATCCGGATCTGTTCGTTTAAGATCTATAACCATCGACCTGTTTCCGTTTACTCCCGTTGCCTTTGCATATGGATCATGACTTAATACTGCCCTTTGATCTTTTATGATCTTATATGCGTAATATGTACCATCCAGGTCACCATATGCCCTGAAATAGAACATATCTTTATCTTTTCCCTGACCTTTTGTCATAGGAAATGTCTGTTTTTCTGTTCCACAGTCTCCGTCATCATAGAGACATAAAATAACCTCATCAGCTATTGGCGAAAACAGACAGAAAAATGTACTGCTTTTTTTTTGTATAAGTAGCGCCCTGTACCATAATCTGCTCCTTCTTAACCATTATTCTTTTCGAATATTTTCGTAATAATTATATTTCATAATATGACAACTGTAAATATGGCAATTCTACTAATTTTAATATGTTTTTAGTCAAAAAATATAAAAAAAAATACCTTGGGGATATAATCTATACGAATCATTCCCAAAGGTATCATATATAAGCTATTTCTATTATATACAGCTTTTATTTATGCAGCCGTTTTTTTCTGCCAGTCAAGAATATCAGCTGAACGTAGTGCCTTTCTCACAGCAGCAGCTATAAAATAGGCAGCAACCATTGAAAGTATATCTTTTAACAGATAAGGAACTGTTCCAAGAAGAGCAGCCTGTGGCCATGACATACCGGCAACTATTTTAAGCTGTATTATTCCGGTATATGGCAGCCGGCAAGCGCAAGGATGGAAATAAGGATCTTTGCTATACAGCCTTTTGCATTATTTCCAAAATCAGCTGCCAATCCACAGAAAAATGTCATTATAATAAATCCCCACAGATAACCACCTGTAGGCCCTGCAAGAACTCCTGCCCCGGCAGACATTCCCGCATATACAGGAACACCTATAAGTCCAAGTATTATGTATATAAGTGTCGCAAATGTTCCATATATTTTCCCAAGCACATACCCTGAAAGTGCTATGGCAAATGTCTGTAGTGTAAATGGAACACCCCATGGTGTCGGGATTGTAATGATTGAAAGAACTGATGTTATTGCCGCAAACATTCCTACAAAACAGATTGTGCGGATTGATATATTTTTATTCATAATATCTCCTTCTGCAGCAGGCAATAATTAATCGTTACGATTATACAAAATGTAACATCTGCTTTGCTGCACCAAAATATTACTCCCTACGGCATCATTTGTCAACCGCTTTTATCATTTGGTTAACAGTACTATTTGGTTAACAATTTTATTACACTTAAACTTCCAACATTCTATTGTGGCAAGGCGCCATCCGGGGTGCAGGCCTAAGAGTGGTCATATGTCATAAATCTGACCTGCGGCTGTTACGAGATTAATTAGAGGCTTCAACAAGTGCATCGATTATTGAAGCTGCCTTTCCTGAATCGATCGTCTTTTCAGCAAGCTTTATACCTTCTTCTATTGAACTGCACATTCCACCGGCATATAAAGTTGCACCTGCATTCAATAACACTATATTTCTCTTTGCTCCTTTTTCTTTGCCTGACAATATATCCTTTGTGATCTGGGCATTTACTTTTCCATCGCCTCCTTGAAGTTCTTTCAATTCAACTGTCTCAAAAGCCAAACTGCTCAGGCGTTACTGTATATGTATTAACTGTATTGTCCTTTATCTCTGATATAGTTGTCGCACCGGTAAGTGTTATCTCATCCATATTATCATTACCTTACAACAAGCGCACGTTCAACCCCCATATTCATCATTGCGTTTGCAATCGTTTCTGTAAGATTTTTATCGTAAACACCAACAACCATTGCCTTTGCCCTTGATGGATTTGAAAAGAGGTCCTAATGTATTGAAAACCGTCCTAAATCCAAGTTCTTTTCTGACCTTTCCAACATATTTCATTGCGGGTTAAAATGAGGTGCAAACATAAACCAATGCCTACCGTCTCAACGCATCTGCTTACAACATCCGGATCTGCTGAAATGTTGACACCTAATGCCTCGAGCACATCACCGGCTCCGCTCTTTGATGATATTGAACGGTTCCCGTGTTTAGCTACAGGAAGTCCGGCAGCAGCAACAACAAATGCTGATGTTGTTGAAATATTAAATGAATATGTACAGTCTCCGCCTGTTCCAACAAGATCTACATGTTTATCTACTTTAGGTGCTATTGTATTTGCCTTATCCCTTAAAACACTTGCAAGTCCGGTTATCTCATCTATCGTCTCACCCTTCATCCTGAGTGCAGTCAGAAATGCTGCTATCTGTGCATCCGTTGCCTGTCCTGTAAGAATTATCTCCTGTGCTTTTTTTGCTTCTTCTACACTTAAATCATTTCCTGCAACGAGCTTTGCCAATATTTCTTTCATGATATTTCCTCCTACCTTATTAATTCCTGTTTAAATTCTTTACAATATTGTTTTGCAGCATTTTCATCGAAATTGCTATCTCTCATAAGATTTATGAAATGTGAACCTACGATCACTCCATCTATCGTATCCATAAGAGGTTCTACATCTGCTGCTGACTTTATTCCAAATCCCATCATTACTGGAATTTTTGAAACTGACTTGACATATTCCAGATATCTGCGGACTTCTTTATGGAATCCTCCTGCCTGCCCTGTCACTCCCATAGATGATACGCAATATACAAATCCTCTTGCATTTTCAAGTATCATTGAATTCTATCTCCTGATACAGGTGATACAAGCTGTATCAGAATTGTTTTTCCATCATCACCAAGTGCATCTGCAAGTTCATCCTGCTCTTCAAATGGAAGATCCGGCACGATCAGTCCGTCCACACCGGCATTTTTACACTTATCTGCAAATTCTTTAATTCCATAATGAAGTATCGTGTTATAGTACATCATAAAAATAATTGGTACAGTTACACACCTTCGCTTCTCATTTCTTCCATGCATTTGAATATTTTTTTGAGTGTAGCGCCGTTTTGTATAGCTTCATATGATGCTGCCTGTATAACAGGACCATCTGCAATCGGGTCTGAAAACGGAACACCAAGTTCTATTACATCCACACCGCCAGCCTCTTGTGCTTTCACAAGTTTTTTAGTTGTCTCAAGATCCGGCAGACCTGCCGTTATATATGTAATAAGTGCTTTTGTTTTATTGTGATTTAATTTTTCTTCTATGCGATTCATTCTAAGCCTCCTAGTTTAAATATCCTTTACCCGCAAGGTAGTCAGAAATAGTATACATCCTTATCACCACGCTCCGGAAAGACATACTATCATCGACTGGTCTTTACTCATTTCCTTTGCTTTTTTAAAAGCATAAGCCATAGCATGTGAACTTTCAATTGCAGGGATTATCCCTCAAGTCTTGTAAGCTCCATAAGTGCATCCATAGCTTCTTTGTCTGTAACCGATACATAATCTGCTCTTCCGCTGTCTCTTAAATATGCATGTTCCGGTCCGACTCCCGGATAATCAAGCCCTGCAGATATAGAATGTGCAAGCTGTACATTTCCATCATCATCCTGAAGCAGATAGGATTTCATCCCATGAAGAACGCCCCGGTTTTCCAAGTGCCATTGCAGAAGCATGTTCTCCTGTTTCAATCCCTTTTCCGGCAGCCTCAACTCCTATAAGCTCAACACCTTTTTCATCAATAAAATCGGCAAACATTCCTATTGAATTTGATCCTCCCCCTACACATGCCATTACAACATCCGGAAGTCTTCCTTCAGCCTCATAGTGCTGTTTTTTGCCTCACGGCTTATTACTGACTGGAATTCTTTTACCATTTTAGGGTATGGATATGGTCCCACTGCAGAACCAATAATATAAAATGTATCTTCAGCTGTCTTTGCCCATGTCCTTATCGCTTCGTTTGTAGCATCCTTTAACGTGTTACTGCCTGATTCAACCGAAACAACTTTTTGCTCCGAGCATTTCCATTCTCATAACATTAAGCGCCTGACGTTTTATATCTTCTTTGCCCATAAAAACCGTACATTCCATATTAAAAAGCGCTGCTCCTGTTGCAGTTGCCACACCATGCTGGCCTGCCCCTGTTTCAGCGATAACTTTTGTTTTTCCCATCCGTTTTGCAAGAAGTATCTGGCCTATAACATTATTTATTTTATGTGCACCTGTGTGATTTAAGTCTTCACGCTTTAAATATATTTTTGTTCCATATTTTTCTGAAAGACGTTCTGCAAAGTAAAGCGGAGTCTGTCTTCCGACATACTGCTTCAGATAATAATGAAACTGCTTAATAAATTCAGGATCCTTTATTGCTGCTTCAAAAGTTTCATCAACCTCATTTAATGTATTCATAAGTGATTCGGCCACATACTGGCCTCCAAATTCTCCATAATATGCTTTTTTTATTCATGTTTTACCCTTTCTATAAAATCTAAAATTAATTTTTTATCTTTACCACTTGTTCCTTCTACCCCGGTACTTACGTCTACAATATCCGGCTGGAATTTTTCTATTCCATCAATTACATTTTTGCTGTTTAATCCGCCTGCAAGCACGATCGGGTATTTTTATGTCCATGCGTTTATTTACCGCATCAGCTGTCCAGTCAAAGGTCTTTCCGCCGCCATATTTTTCGCCATCTATCACGATTGCACTTATTTTTTGATCAATACCAAAATCAGCTATGTCTGATGAATTTTTAATGTTTTGTGCATACCATATAGGCTTGACTGCTTTATTTAACACCTCCGGTTTTAACTCGCCATGTATCTGCAGGATATCAAAGCCGGCATTTTCAATTTCCTTTACAAATTCTATTTCCGGTGAAACCATTACAGCAACCGCCTTTATATCATTTATTAATTTATCTTTTAATTTTTTTTGCTTTTTGTAATGTTATATATCTTTTGCTTTTCTCCCAAAAAACAAAGCCGGCGTAATCAGCTTCTGATTCATTCAGATAACCTATTTCCGTTTCAGTTGTTATCCCACATATCTTTACTTTTACATCTCTTTTCCATCTTCGTGCCAGCTCCCCGGATTATCAGCTTCCATAAATGCCCTGCCTATCAAAAAGCCATCAGCACCTATCTGCTTTAAGTAAAAGCACATCTTCGTCCGTCATTATCCCGCTTTCCGCAACAAACACTTTATCGTCCGGGATATACTTTTTAAGCCGCCCTGATGTCTCAAGTGATATCGAAAATCATTCAGATTTCTGTTATTTACACCTATTATCTGTGGATCGATTTTCATTGCTCTTTCTATTTCATGTTCATCATGTGTCTCAACAAGCACGTCAAGTTTAGCTCTGCCGACAGCTGATAGAAATCTTTCATCTGCACATCATCTAATATAGCTGTTATCAGAAGAACTGCGTCTGCGCCTATTACCTTTGCTTCATAAAACTGATATTCTTCAATCATGAAATCTTTTCTTATTATTGGGAGCTCCGTTATCTTCTTATCTGTTTTAAATAATCAACATTACCACAGAAATGATCTTCTTCGGTCAGGCAGGAAATCGCATCTACTGACGAATTATATTCATCAATCCTTTCTGTCAGGTTGATCTTGCTTTCTATCTTTCCAAGAGCTTGGGGATGCATTTTTAAATTCCCCTATTATAGAAATCCCATCTTTTTCAGATTATCATAAAAAAATGCTTCTGTCCGATTTCTTCTCTGTCTCATCAGATAACTTTTTCATCTTTGTATCACGGAGATCTTTTTTTTTTTTTTACAATGTTCTATAAGTCTTGCTCCTTTTTATCTTCTACGATTTTATCAATATCATCTATATCCTCCGTTTATAAAATTTTCTATAAGACGTTTTCCATGCTCTGTATAAATAGATTCCGGATGAAACTGCAATCCGACCACCGGATATTCCTTTATGGCGCATCGCCATTATTTCTCCGTCCTCTGTTCTCGCAATTACTTTAAGGCATTCTGGAAGATCATCTTCCTAACAGCAAGTGAATGATATCGTGCTGCCTTTTATTGGTGAATCAATTCCTGAAAAATACACTGTTCCATCATGCGCAATGGGGACTGTTTTCCATGAAACAGTGCTTTGGCATATGATACGGTTCCGCCAAGTGCTTCACCGATGCACTGATGTCCCAGGCAGATACCAAGAATCGGTTTTTTCCTGTAAACGTTTTTTACCACATCCATGCAGATTCCTGCTTCCTTAGGGCTTTTGGGTCCTGGTGAAAGAACTATTTTCTCAGGCTTCATTTCTTTTATATCTTCTATTGTAATTTGTCATTTCTTTTAACTATTATATCAGGATTAAATATTCCTATATATTGATATAAATTGTATGTAAATGAATCATAATTATCAATCAGCAAAATCATAAATTATCCTCCTTAACAAGTGTTTTTGCAAGTGCCATAACCTTATTGCAGCATTCGTTATACTCGTTTTCCGGTACTGAATCAGCAACGATTCCTGCCCCTGCCTGCAGGTATACCTTTTTTTTCTCTTGATCATTGTACGGATCGTTATACAAAAATCCATGTCTCCCCGAAAAATCGATATATCCCGTTGCACCGCCGTACAGACCTCTCTTCTTACACTTTCAAGTTCATCGATAATTTCCATAGCCCTTATCTTTGGTGCCCGCTTAAGGTTCCTGCCGGAAGGAACGATTTTACGAGATCCAGCGGATGGAACTCTCCTTTTTTCTTCCTTCCACCTGCGAAACAATATGCATTACATGGGAATAATTCTGTACTTCCATAAACTGTGTTACCTTGACGGTTCCAAATTCACTGATTCTTCCCATATCATTTCTTGCCAGATCTACAAGCATTACATGCTCGGCACGTTCCTTTTTCATCCGAAAGTAATTCCTGTTTTAACTTTTCATCTTCTTCCTTATTAGCACCTCTTTTTCTTGTCCCTGCTATTGGACAGGTGAACACTTTATTTCCCTGCTTCTTTACAATCATCTCAGGTGAACTTCCGATTACTTCAAAGGTTCCGTAATTAAAATAATAAAGATACGGAGAAGGATTTAATTCTCTTAATTCCTTATACAGATCAAATCCATCCTGCTTCGTCTCCACTGTCCATCTCTGTGATAAAACAGTCTGAAAAATGTGTCCTTCTTTTATGTATTCTTTTATTTTTTCTACTTTTCTACTGTATTCGGAAAGATTATCTGACTGTTTTACTATTTTTCCATCATGTATCAGTGGTTTTCTTTCCCTTCTTTTGGAGTTCTTCTTGCCTTTTGTATAAGTTCATCAGCGTTCATAAGCTCTTTTTTTCGCCCTCAGTGTCATTTTTTCAAGAATTATCGCTGTTAGAGTTTCTGCCACATGATCGACAAGAAGAAATTTTGTCATAAGCATCATCTGGATCGTTTCAATCCCTATCTCATCAGGGTTGTTATCCGGAAGCTTCTCTGCGTACCTTACGAAATCATATCCAAGATTTCCAACCAGTCCACCTGAAAAGCTTAATTCTTCATTATCTTTTATTATATTAAAATCACTATAATATTCTTTTAATAACTCCAAAGGATTACCCTTTCTTATCTCCTTTGTGCCATCATCTTTTGTTATAACAAGGCTGTTTTTTCAGACGTTATTATTTCCTCCGGCTGTGCACCAAAAAAAGTATATCTGTCATAGTTTTTATCATAACTTTCAAGCAGAAAACCTGTTTTTTTACCTACAACATTCTCATACATTCCGATCGCTGTCTCATTAACTATACTGACTGTTTTTTTGTAAACCTTTAGTTCTCTCATCACATGCTCCTTTTTATCAATTTTACGTTACATATCTTTGGGATATATAATAAAAAAATCCCTGATAAAGCCGGTTTTGCTTTATCAGGGACGATCATTGCCGTGGTGCCACCCTTATTTATTATGTTTCCGTAAAGATTCATTCTGGCTCATCAGCTAAAATAAAAAAGCTGATCCCGTCATCGGAATCAGCCACCAAAAAAACATAATCTCACAGATACGATAAACCTATAAAATGATTTATGATATCCTACCCTTATAACGTAGGGAAACGGCGCTGCTACTATAATTCACTTTGCATCTAACGAATCCATTCCATCCAGACTATCATATCAGCTTCCACCACCGCTGACTCTCTGTGAAGAATTATCTGCTGTACTACTTTCGCTCAAAGATTTTAAATATTTTGTTGTTCCTTTATTTGTTTAACACTATACCTAAGTGAAGTGCTTTTGTCAACCCCTAATTTTTTTTTTTGCTGATGAGAAACGATTTTTTATATACAGAGGCTGGGAAATAAATCTGCCAATGTTCACAGCCAGCTTCATTTTCAAAGTTGGAACTATTACGATCCTGCGCTTTTTCATCATATCTATTGCATAATTTGCACAATACGATGGAGAGATTCCTTTTAAGGCGAATTTAACATTGGCGACATCATTAAATTCAGTATCCACAGGTCCCGGGCAGAGACATCCTATGTATACTCTGCTGTTCTTTTGCTTAAATTCCTCTGCAACTGCTCTTGTGAGACTTGTTACATATGCTTTTTGTAGCATAGTAGGTGGCCATATAAGGACCTGCCGGGATAAGTCCTGCCGAACTTGCTACATTCAAAATATAGCCATAGCCCTGTCTGTCCATGATCTTTGCTGCTCCTTTGGTAAGATAATGCAAAGCTTTGACATTTAAATCTATCATGTTTAATTCTTTCTCTGTGTCAGATTCCAAAAAAGCCCCACAATCACCGAATCCGGCATTGTTTATAAATATCCCGATATTTCTTTTGCTTATATAGTCTATAAGCTTTCGGCAATTAGATATTTTACTAAGATCAGCTTCGATGATCATGCACTCCGTGCCAAGTTTTTTAGTTTTTCTGATATTTTTTTAAGGCGGTCTTCTCTTCTTGCTATAAGGATCAGATCATACCCCTCTGCCGCAAGTCTTTTGGCAAACTCTGCTCCTATTCCGCTGCTTGCACCTGTTATAACTGCATATGAATTTTTTTTTTTCATCCACTTCTGCCTCCATTAAAAATCGTATGAAAAATCCGGGCCAAGATTACCCTCCAAGGAGATGTTTCCTGCATAATGCTATATAAGAGCTGTTACCTCCAAGAACAACCTGGCTTCCCTTTCGTATGATACCGTTTTTGTCATATCTGGCATTGCATTTTGCAGCTTTTCCGCACCAGCATACTGTCTTTATTTCTTCTATCACATCTGCCCATGCCAGAAGCCACATACTACCCTCGAATAATTCGTTCTTAAAATCTGCGCGAAGTCCATAGCATATGACTGGAATATTTAAATCATCAACTATGTGTACAAATAATTCAATCTGGCTTTTATTGCAAAACTGTGCTTCGTCCACAATAACACAGTCATATCCCTTTTTATTTTTTCATCAGGCATCTGCTCAAGTTCCTCCACAAGAATACATGGACTTGAAAGTCCGATCCTTGATGAAATGATATTCCTGCCATCTCTTGTATCGGTCTTTGGTTTTGCAAGCACTGCCTTCTTGCCTCGCTCCCTGTAGTTATATTCGACCATAAGTGCATTTGCAGTTTTCGAGCTTCCCATAGCTCCATATCTAAAAAATAACTTTGCCATTAATAATATCTCCTAAAAATGCTATATTCAATTATTTAAACTTCCCACGCTCCAGCGTGGGAAGTTTTAGTCAATTATATCATTTCCATGAAATATATTCTAGAGCCGAAATCCTGATAATAGCGTGTATTGTCATTGTATCCTGTTGCAGCAAATCCTGCTTTAATTTTACTCCCGCCATAAGCACAGAACCTGATGATGTGTATTCTTCGCATTCACCTGGCATTGTTACAAATTTTGAAATCACATTATGCAAAACAGAATCCTGCTGTATATGGATAGGCGAAGCTGTATTTACCAGATCACCAAACCCTTTTTTATATTATATCTTAAATCACGATTAAAGAATTTGTATTTTGCTTGTTTTTCTAGACCTTTAGGGAAGAACTGTTCAAACTGTATATTAGGCTGCACCAATTCCTGCATTATCATTCCGACTGCTCTTTTTCTATCCTTTGATACGCATGTCCACTCATGGACATTACCACATCTTCCCTGTAGAAGGTTCCGTACATAAGAACTTCACGCCAGTTTTTTATATATGCTTATCTGTTCTTTTTATTTCCAAAAGATCATTTTTACTCATATCACAGAGATTACATTCATATCCACATACTCCAAATGCAGCAACATTAAAGCGTGTTGCAAGGGGTGTTGTGCGAAGCGTCTGATGGTTCAGGCGTGCCGATACACGTGCTGATACAACAGACATGGGATATCCATAGCTATAGCCTGTCATTCCATTTACACGATATAGCGCATCTGTATCATCACTTGCCCATATCTGTGGAAAATATGACAGTATTCCAAGATCAAATCTGTTTCCGCCGGCAGCACATCCCTCAAATAATATGTCAGGATACTTTTTGTGTAAGTGTCTCCATCATGCTGTAAAGCCCGAGGATATATCTGTGTGCGCACTCTCCCTGCCTTTCCTTTGGAAGATATTTTGAATAATAATCAGAAAATATCCTGTTCATATCCCATTTTACATATGAAATAGCAGCTGATGAAAAAACATCAGACATAACATTTGTCATATATTCAACAACCTGTGGATTTGCGAAATCGAGTATTCTCTGGTTTCTTCCTTCAGTATGCGGTTTCCCCGGGATCTCTATCACCCATTCCGGTGTTCTTTATAAAGATTGCTGTTTACATTAACCATCTCCGGCTCTACCCATATTCCGAAATCCAGTCCCATATCATTTATTTTTTTTACACAGTCCTGGAATTCCCCTGAGGAAGTTTTTTTCTTATTTACATACCAGTCTCCAAGTGACTGTTTGTCATCATTTCTAGTCCCAAACCAGCCATCATCCATGACAAAAAGTTCAACTCCTACATCCTTTCCTGCTTTTGCAAGCTTTAAAAAGTCTGCTTTCATTTATGTCAAAATATGCTGCCTCCCAGCTGTTTAGCAGCACCGGACGGACTTTATGTTTCCATTTTCCCCTTACGATACACTCTCTCACAAATTCGTGCATTATCTGGCTCATTCCATTAAAGCCATATGGGGAATATGTCATAACAGCCTCGGGTGTCTCAAATGCTTCGCTCTTTTTGTATCAGAAATTCAAACGACTGTGGATTTATTCCTGATACATATCTTGTCTTATTAAATGAGCTGACCTCACATGCCTCATAATGATTTCCACTGTATACCAGGTTAAACCCATAACAATCACCATGATCCTCTGAGGTATCTTCATGCGACAGCATCACAAAGGGGTTTGCCCTGCTTGATGAACTACCTGTGTATGAAGAGTTTTACATGCTTTCCGGCATATATAAGAGTATCATGTCTGTTCATCTCCCTTGCCCATCCGCCATTGAATGTAGTAAAAACATACCCACTGTCTTCAAAATCAAGCTGCATGCTCATAAGTCTTTTTAGTCTGACATCGCTTTCACTTTCATTTATGAGTTTTGAATATCTGGTTATGACATCCCTTCCCTCAAACACACAATAATGTAATTCCAGCTTCAGTCCATAATTTTTATCAGCAAGTATTATCGTAAGTTCATTTATTGTCTTTTCATCATCATACGCACATGGCATCACAGAAAGCTTCTGTCTGCCATCCTCAATAACTGCCGATTCAAAAATGAAATCATCTGTCATTGCTCCATCATCATGCACAGTTTCGATAAACGGCTCCCTTATATCACCTTTTCCGTATGACGACATTTCAAGTCTCATATCCTCAAGCGAATACTGTGGATGGTCACTATCATATATGTTTGTGTTTCCCGGAGCAAATTCATGTTTTTCAACAAGAGACAATACATCTTCTTCACGGTCTATATATAGTTTTTTTTCCATAATAAAGATGTTCCATCTGCCCTGTAACAAGCTTTTTCATACAGTATGTAGTATTTTCTGTGTCAAGCACAAATGTATCGCCAAATTGTCTTATCATATAAAATCCCCTTTGAATTATTTTTGATCAAGCTGTTTTTTGATCTCTTCCATCTTTTTATCATCCAGTTTATATCTGCTTTTGTATACAAATATTCCTATAACAAGAAGTATTATCGCAGGTACTGTCATCCATAACCGAAGCCCTGTAAGTGTTTTAGCACTTTGTACCTTTACGGTCGTATCCAGATTTATCCAGTCAACAATCAGTCCGGCAAGAAATACTGCAAGTCCTGATGCAAGCTTTACTGTAAATGTCTGCATTGAAAAAATAACTGATTCATCTCTTGTTGCGTTTTTCACTTCTCCATAGTCAACAGAATCAGATAAAAATATTGTCATGATAACATTTAGCATTCCATATCCAAGATAAATCATTATCCCCGGTATGCATAAAATAAACCATGTCTTTGGTGAATAAAGATTTGTATAAGCCATAACAAGTATAAGCAGAAATCCCACGATCTGAATAATAAATCCAAATATAAATAATTGATTTTTTTGTGTATTTTCTGCGCAATGCAGGTACGATCATCATAACAAGCACCTGTGCTGCAAATGCTACTGCCGCAAATATAGAATATGCGCCCTCATTTCCAACGTCAAAATGGAAGAAATAAAGCACAAGATTTCCACAGATATTTATAGACGTATACACAAGGATTATAGCCATAACAACAGTCATTGCCTGATCATTCCTGAAAAAGAGATTTAAACATTTCTGTAACCTTTGTAGTTTTCTCACTGTGCTCTATCGGTTTTTCAGGCACAGAAACAACGCACACTGTCTCTGATATAACAAATACAACTGCGACAATAAGTGCCCACCATTTAAATCCTATACGATAATCCGAAACAACATTGCTTGCACTTAATACCGGAACTATAACCATTGTAAGTACTGTTGGAATCGCATCACCTATTCCGGCACAAGTTCTTGCCAAAGATGTAAGTGCCTCCCTGTCATTTCCGGGTTCGGTTATCGCCGGTATCATAGACCAGAATGGTATATCCAACAATGTGTATGTAATTCCCCATGCAAAGTAAAATATCACAAGCCAGATTCTCTGTGCAGAATCATCCATAGACTGTGGCGTTGCATATAACGCATAAATTGTAACTGCATTTAGAACTGTTCCTGCAAATATCCATGGTCTGAAGCGTCCCCATCTTGTTTTCGTCTTTGCGACAATAATTCCCATTATTGGATCATTGAATGCATCAAACACTCTTGCCACCATCATTACAGTACCTATAAAAACACTGCTCATTCCAAGCACAACATTATAATAATATAGTAAATAAGAAGATATCAGCATATACACTATATCTTTTCCAAAAGCTCCAAATCCAAATGCAGCCTTTTGTCCCGCCTTTAATCTCATTTATTAATCCTCCATTTAATTTTTACTCTTTAAGCCCATAGCAAGCTCAACTACTTTGTAGGCTCCATCATATAATCCAATCCTTTTATTGTCCATGATGTTTTTACACATATCATATAGTAAAATATCATCATTGAGGAAAAAAGATCCATCATCTGGAGTGTATGTGGTATATCCCTGCATTCAAGTGTACCGTCTCCTGCCTCCGCAGAATGGATCGCTACCCCACATCTCATGTTTTCCAACTCTTTTTATAAATAATTTTGGAACAGGGTAAAATGCCAGCTCACTTGGTTTTGTAACAAGCACATCACAGCTTCTCATGAGAAGATTCGTGCAGTAGACTGCTTCAAATATGTTACTATGCCAGAAACCATGTATTCCATTTATCTCACAATCGTTACATAATGCTTTACCTGCAAATTCATATGTTTCATCCCAGTCATCGAAATGCTGTGTCGAATATTTTTTCATCTGTGGAATCTGCTCAACAAGAGAATCCCACACATTCTTATAATCCCCGACATTGATATATAACACCGCCTTATTTTCTTTTATATATGGCATCAGGAATTTAATTATGGCTGCAAAAATCTCTTTCTGTGCGCCTGCGCCTCCTATAGTAAGCAGGAATCTCATAGGCCTTTTTATTTTTCTTTCTATCGATTCTTGCCTTACAGTCAGCTTCTATATTACTTACAAGCTCATGATCTATATAATGCCCCCGTATAGACAAGATCTGACGCCGGCATTGCTTTGCAGACATTCTTTTTATCCATTCCGTTTAAAATCCGGTATCCCATATACGAATTGTGGCATTGTATCGTATGCACACTGCCTTCTGAAAGGTGAAGTGCCATTGGCCAGTTATCAGGAATCGCATTGACTACATGTTTCATGCCTGCATGGATCGCAGCTTTGGGCAGGCCATACATGAGTACCGATCACCGGTATATCCTTTGGAATATTCTTATATACCGCTGCCATGATCTCTGCATTTTTCTGATCACTGCTGTTGTATGAGAGTGCCCTGAACCCCTCATAATTCATCGGTTCCCCACACAAGCTTATTAAATACCGGATTTTTGACATTCTCGACCCCAGAGAATACAGATCATTCTGCGCTCCTATAACCTTTGTACACGTTGTCTGTCCATATGAATTTAAATCCATCCAGTATGGTATGTATCCCATTGCCTTTGCAGCTGACGCCATAGCCATTGAAATTCTGTAGTGTCCAAATCCCATTCTTATATTGCCGACTATTATGCCTTTTTGCCTGTCAAATTCCAGAAAATCCTTGTCAGCTTCATTAAAATGCGCATTCTGTTTCAGATCACCTATCAATACATTATTAACTCCGAGTGCATCTCCGATATATGCATTCTTCTGGATCACAGCTGCATAATCAGCATTACTGTCATCTCCAAATTTTTTATAATACTTTTTCTTTGATCTTAATGCCTTTTTTTATAGGCTTTACTATTTATCCTGTTTCCAAATATCACTTCTGATCTGTCTTTCATTATTACACCTGCTGTTCTCTTATTTATACTTATATGATCAAACTTACCACATTCTATTGTGGCAAGGTATCGTCAACATTCTGCATACGTGAAGTATTAATCATTTTACTAAAATCCCATCTACTAAAATATCCACAACCTCTTCTAAAGCCTCATTATATGATATTCCGTTTATTATAAGAACATCTCTCTGGAAGAACTGCTCAATTGTTGCCTCCATCATCGTTTTTACTATGTGTGGATTTATCGGACGTATAACATTTTCACGCGTGCCCTGTTCCATGAGCCTGATCACACCCTCCCATCCACTTTCAAGCTGTTCCTCTACTTTCAGATACGTTGCAGGGTATTTGTCCTTCAGTTGGTATAGATTACTAAGGTCTATATCCCTGTAACATTCCGGTAGTACCTTAAGCACACCCCTTAATTTATCTACCGTAGTAAGTGTATCATCAGAGAGAACTTTATTCTTCTGTTCCTTGATTTTGTCAAAACAGTAATCAACCATGCAGAAAAACATCGCTTCTTTATTGTCAAATACAGTGTATATCGTTTTTTACTCATTGACAATTCCTCTGCTATGTCATCCATTGTAAATTTAAGTCCCTTTTTATTAAACACTTTCATTGTTGCTTCTAAAATACGTTCTTTATTATCCATATAAATTACTTCCTTTCTCTTATGATTGGAAACCTATTTTCTAATTATCGTTTCTTAATAATATGATATCATATTGGAAACTAATTGCAAGAAATTAGTTTCACAAACTTTAGTTTCCTTTTTGTGCATATTTACCTAATTTTATCCGTCTGTTTTTGAACTTCATTTTTCTTGAGGAGCATACGATAAAGGGCGTGAAATACTTTTCACATGCCCTCTATTGTATTACATATTATTTTACTCTTCTATTGTAAGTGCTCTTGCATCCGCAACAAGTTCTATGTTTTCACTGCCACTCTTTTTTTAATCTTAAAAGCAGTTCCCATAAAGTGTGGACATCATACACAAGGATATTTGATGTCTCCACAGAATATGGCATAAGTACACTTATGTCAAAGTATCTTATTCAAGTGGCGGAAGGAAAATAAGATTTGTAGTCTGGATTTCCTCACCTGATGTGTGTATCATTTCATAGGTGATCATCAAAAAATCTTCATTTTTGTATTTGCATTCATAGCAGACATAACATTCATCAACTAACCATTCTTTACCATCCTGCTCAACAACAGGCTTTGTCTCACTGTCATTGTATTCTGTTGTCTGTACTACAATGCGCCATTTCAATTTATTTTCCTTTGTTTCTTTAATAAGTTCCTTGATTTTTCTATTCAGATGTTCTTCTTTGTTCATTATATATTCTCCTGCAAATTACATACTTTAGGAACCGGTTTACGATTCTGACACTGTATGCTCATCAACACGCACTGCATGTACCACAAATCTATATGTAGCTCCACTCGGCGAACGTGTAGAAAGTGTTATGACCTTATCATCTTTTGTTGGAACAATACCTGTATCCCGCTGCGAATTATCTACCATCTTCTGGACAAAATTTCCAAAATCATCATCCGCATTGAATCCAACCTGATATACACTGCTGTCGTCATCAACCGTTGCATAGGCAAAAATCCTGTATCTGTATGCCATTCCATCTGTTATTATCTGAAAATACTGGTGTGTTTCATAATATGACTCATCCCTGTTATAATATTTAAGTTTACCAAACATAGAAAGATTTCTCATATTATGACCATATATTATTGTATGCGGATCGTTGAAGTCCGGATTATTCTCTCCCTCGAGGAAGATTGAACCAGCTGTTGCATTTTCCCTTTCAAAAAGTTCTTCTAAGATAATAATTGTCATCACCTGAATACATTATTGGATAATTAATATCCTCATTTTCAAAGTATATCCAGCCGGCAACATCCTCATTTTGCTCTTTTAAGCTCTTAAAATCAACAGCTGTCATCTCATACCACGGAGTTTCTTTGCTGACTGTCTCCGGTGCTTTTACGTATTTTTCTTCAAGCTTGCTGTATACATCATTTGATGTTTTATAATCAGAAAAAATCCGTATTAAGTTATAACCTGAAAAAATAATTATAGCAATTCCAACAAGAAGAATTATATTTGATATAAAGCCGCTCTTTTTGCAGTTATCTCCAAAAAGTTCTGCATACCGCTTCCTTATAATTGCTGAAGCCACAAAACACCCTATTATTATAACTGCAACCGCCGCAGCAGCTATCTTTCCAGCCATGCCATTCATAAACTTAAGGATCAGCGTTCCGTATGGCACAGAAAAATCCACTTTTCCTATAAGATTATCATATGGGACAACAACGATATTTTCATCGTTATCGTTATTGGCATCTGCGCATGTCATAAAAGTCTGTCCCTGCTCATTTACTTCAACTACACGGTATGTTGCAATATTATCGTGACTCTCGTCCTCATAGAAAGTTATTATATCATCATCATATATTTCAGATGCATCTGTTTCCTTTACAAAAACGACACTTTTGTCTGGAATTTTGGGTGCCATACTCTTTGAATCAACTTCATACATTTCGTATCCCATTACTTTTGATACGATAAATGGAGCGGTCAGCAGCACAACCACTATAAATAATATAGTTGCAATAATCTTTAAAATCTTCTCAAGTATTTTCATTTTTCAGTGCCATCCAATCTTTTGTCCTTTTGAAATACCATATCTCCTAAAAATAGTAATAAAAAAGTAAAATTATTATAATACCGGCATACATGATCTTTCCCATCCTGCCAGACAGGGCATCTGCCAGTATCCCAAGCTTTGGAACCGAAAATACCGGTCTGCCTATTACATTGCCCATACTTACCGGACGTGGGTCATCCGTCTGGTTTGCATCTCCCTTTGTCGTGTATGTATGATCTGATACGTTTATTTCTGTCACCCTATGGGTAACTATTGTATCCTTGTCTGTATAGAATGTAATAACATCGCCGTTTTTTATGTCTGATGTATCATTCTTTACATAAATGAGATCTCCCTTAGAATATGTTGGTTCCATACTCTCACTTACGACAACATATGGACTTATTTTAAATATTTTTGGGACAAACATAACCGCAATAAGCATTATCATAATGACAAGCAGCGCAGTTATGATCCCATCATAAATCTTTTCATAACATCCCTCTTAAAATCCATATTTATCTCATCCAGCTCTATTTTTACATTTATTTTCCAGAAGAATTTATAGCTTTCATAAAAACTTTCCAGTACCCTGTTTACAATACCCATTGCTTCGTCTTTTTGTACATTGTGACAAAAGCAGTATATACTGTGTATCACTATATTTTGCAGCAACATCTCCGGATCTTAAGCATTCGCGTATTGTATGCTCAAGACCATACGTGCTTCTCTCAAACCGCTCCTTTTTAACATCTCCCGGAATATCTTTTTCAAGCTGTACTGTAAGCAGTGCAAGATTGTGATTCTCCTCTGATCTCCTGCTTTTTCTAAGTTCAAGATTACATATTTCTTTAAATAAAGAATATCTGCAAAAAAATACTCCATCTGTCTCTGCTTCGGCAATTTCATTCTGGATCAGTCTTATATTGCTTAGATCCGTTCCATTAGTTAACTCACAAATTTCCCTATTTACTATATTCATGAGTATTGCATTGCCTTTTCCCATCTTCCTTTCCATTATTCTTTTTTGCACGCTTGAATAAATATAATGCCTCAACCGATTTATCAAGCTTTATCTTTGCTCTTATAAGATCACAATATAACTGCTGATCATACTTTTCTATAGTAATAGCTTTGTCGCATATAGATTCTATTTTTTCATAATCAGACTCCTGTTTGTAATGTCTGACAAGTGATTTTACTGTACTGACATACATCTTATGATAATAGTTTTGCAGCACTTTTACCCAGTGTCCGTCCTTTACTTCGTGAATAAAATCACCATTATACAACTCCACCGCTCTCTCAAGCTTTAAATATTTTATTTCTTCATCTTTCTCATTTATCGTTGTAAGAATATAATCGTCAAATCTTTCAAAGTCAAATTCTACCTCAAGCTCATTGTTCCAGACATATTTACCTTTTTCCAGTAAAATAAACGGGACATCTACCTTGTCAGAAATTTTTTTTTCTTGTACGACATATCATATTTTTTAAGGCTCCAAAGGAATTATCAATATCTCCTTCTTCCCACATAGCATCCTTAAGTTCCTCTCTGCTATATGGATCATCCCTATGCATTGCAAGACATATAAACATCTTTGTAATCTGTGGCGAACGTATCTCATCCTCTGTTATCATCTTATCTCCATTGATAACGGCAAATTTTCCCAATGTTTTTACAGTAATCAAATTAATCACTTCCTCCTTTTAGTAATTAAACCTTCTGCCATTTCAACATCACAGCAAAAGGAGTACTTTTTAAAATTTTCTCAGATCATCAGATCCATCATCCACTGTATTTTCTATCTTCATTATTTTTACAAAATACGAATAATCATCATTTACTTTTACTTCACATCTGTCTCCTACCTTGTGTCCAAATATTGCCGCACCGAGAGGAGACTCCTTGCTTATGAGATTCTTTAACGAATTACCTCTGACTGTAGTAACTATCTTATATGTCTCAGTCTCATCATCGTCCTCAAAATATACATCTACTGTATTAAACATTCCAACCTCGTCATCTTTTGACTCATCTGAAATCACAACAGCAGTTTTTATCATTTTCTCAAGATATCTTATTCTGCTTTCATTTTGATTTTTAAATTGTTTTGCAGCCTTATATTCAAAATTTTCGCTCAGATCCCCTGTGCACGGGCAACCTTAACATCTTCAAGTGCCTGTTTTCTTACAACAAGCTTTCTATGTTCTATCTCTTCTTCCATTTTCTTTATATCATTTTGTGTCAATTCGTCATGCATTATCTGTATCCTCCCTTACAGAAGACCTGCTATACCGCAGCCTAACACTATCACTCCAAGAACGATCCGGTACCATCCAAATACGATAAAGTTATGTTTTTGATATATCCCATAAGGAACTTTATTACAAAAAGTGATACTACAAAAGCAACAACCATTCCAAGTATAAGTATAAAAGCCTCAGTCCCTGTAAAATGGAATCCAAATTTAAAAAGCTTAAGTATACTTGCTCCAAACATAACCGGGATTGCAAGGAAAAATGTATATTCTGCTGCTACTGTTCTTGATACACCTATTAAAAGTGCACCAACTATCGTTGCTCCTGAACGTGATGTTCCAGGAATACAGCTGCTATAAGCTGAAACATTCCTATCAGAAGTGCTGTATCATATCCTATCTCTTTTTAAAGAATCAATCCCTATACTCTTTACCTTTATGTCTTGTCTCTACAATTATAAATGCTATACCAAAAATTATAAGCATTATTGCAACTGTCTCATAGTTATAAAATAGTTTTTCAAAAACATCATCAAATAATATACCGATCACAGCCGCAGGTACAGTTGAAACTAAAATATGAAACCATAAGGCAAAAATATCTGTTTTTATCCATGCTCCAATTCCATTTTCTTTTAATGGAGCATTATTGTTTTTCTTTCCAAACGGCCATATCTGGCTCCAGAACAACACAACCACAGCCATAATGGCACCAAGCTGTATTACGACCTCAAACATACTGTAAAACTCTTTTGGGCTGTCCCCGATCTTAAGCGGCAGAATTTCATTTAATAATATCATGTGCCCAGTACTGCTTATGGGCAGCCATTCAGTAATTCCCTCTACTATACCAAACAAAATTGTTTTAATAATGTCGAATAATTCCATAATTAATTCATCCTTTATTTTTATTTTTTGTAATACGCAATACCAATCGTCCCCGGACCAGAGAAGCGTGCATTTGTAACCGATGACTTATGTATAACTACATTGTCACATATTCCTGCTTTTTCTATTACAGACGCAGCCATTTCCTGTTGTTTTACAGAAATACCTGTATGTGATACATATATATCATTAACAGTCTTATTTTTGATCTTCTTAACAGTTTTTTTAATAAAACGGATTCTTGCGCTATCTATATCACCTAACATAAATCCATCTATATGAAGGCCGCTTTTCTTTGCAGCCAATATAGGATGCAGATGGAATAAATTAAATATATTCCGCATTTTCTTTCCTATATATCCATTTTCATAAAACGGGTCAATGCTGTCTAACAGAAATCTTGTATTTACTCTGCCTTTCATGTCTTGCACAAGTTTTGTTATCTCCTCCAATGATGCACCATTTTTTAATGCTTCAGACGCATACTTTATAACTATACTTAGTCCACACGATAAAAGTCCTGAATCAAGGACATGGACACTTCCAAAGCATTTTGCTGCACTTATTGCATTCCAATAACTCTTTCCCATATTTTTCCCGAATGAAAGATGTAAGACTTCCTCAGCTTCCGTAAGGCGTGATGCAAAAAAATTTTCATAGTCTTCTACACTTACCGCAGATGCATGAATATTGCGCCTGTCTTTTTTCAAGCATTGATGTGACATTATCAATCCCTATCTCTATTGTATCCTTAAATCTTCCACTTGAGTGTTAACATATAAATATACCTGCATAATTCCAAGCTGTTTTGCTTCTCCTGTAGATATATCACAGACACAGTCCGTAGTGATTATAAGCTTTTTCTTTAATACATTAGGTTTTATTATTGTCTCTCCTGCAAGGGTTTTTACAACAACATTCTCAGTTTTTGCTTTAAATTCAAGAAGTTCGTTTGGTATAAATGACATTATTGATGCCTCAAGCCCATTTCCCTGAACCGGCTTTTCTATATATCCATCGAAGCCTTCTTCCATTATCTTATTTATTATTGACGAATCGCCTTCTGCTGTCATAAGCAGAACAGCCGATTCCTTGCACAATCCGTTTTCCTGACGCCTGATTTTCTGTAATGCTTCTCTTCCATCGATTCCCGGCATCATGTAGTCCATCAGAATGATATTATAGTACTTTTTATGCGTCAAGTCGAGAGCTTCCAGTGCATTTTTTGCCTGATCTATCTGTACTTTTGTTTCTCTGAGCAATTTTGTAATGACCATACGGCTTGTGTCATTATCATCTACAAGGAGTATCCTTACATCAGGTGCCTCAAACAGCCGCCGATATGCCAGATGCCTGCTTCCTTTTCTGACAAGAAAATCAATATTTCCTATAGGCTTTGCATCTATTATCTTTTGTTCAAGTACAACGGTAAAATTTGAACCCTTTGTATAAATACTGTCAACAGTAATCTCTCCTCCCATAAGCTCCATAAGCTGCTTGCTTATTGATAATCAAGACCTGTTCCCTCTATATTATTTACATCCCTGCCTATTCCCCTTGAAAAAGAATCAAATAATGTGTTAATGTTTTCACTTTTTATTCCTATGCCTGTGTCAAGAACAGATATTGTAAGTTCACATTTATCTTTTGAAACTGCTTCTGACTTGGCTGTCATGGTAACACTTCCGTCTTTTGTATATTTCGCCGCATTCACAAGAATATTAAGTAAAACCTGTTTGATCCTCTTTGCATCTCCATATAGCATTGACGGCATAGAACTGTCTATATTTACATAAAATGCCAGTCCTTTTTCTTCTATCCTGTATCTTACAACCTCTATCAGCTCATTAAACATATCTTCTGTACTGTATTTTTACAGGAAAGATTTCCATTTTATTATTTTCGATCTGGGAAAGATCAAGTATATCGTTTACAAGTGATAAAAGCATTTTTCCAGCATTCTGGATAGTTTCAGCATTTTCAGTCACCTCATCGGATAAGCCCTTTTCTCTTAATATCATCTCATCCAGGCCTATTATCGTGTTTATAGGTGTTCTTATTTCATGGCTCATGCTTGCAAAAAAGCATTTCTTGATTTGCTGAATTTCTCTATTTCATCACGCTGTGATATAGCAATTTTCCTTGATCTGTTATATGCATTCAGCTGGAACTTTGTTATCACCCTAAAAATGTTCCGACAAATATGATCGCAAATGCAGAATCGATCATAATTTTTCCTTCTGACTCTATGGGGATTATTAGTTCAGGATATATATACCCTGTCACATAAATGATAATATCTTCGATTATGGCACAGGTAAGAAATACATACATTTTTTTACCATTAAAAATACCTATTATATAAAACAGTCCAAGCACAAACCATATAGGTGCACCGCCTCTTATTCCCCCGCTTGTAAAATATATGATTGGAAATGTAACATATATCGCAACTTCTCCTATAATTATTTCTGCAATGTCTGTTCTGTTATATTTTGAAGACATAATATGTCCCGCCACTAAGGCTGCCAGCAAAAAAGCATAGGAAAAAAGTGCTATTATATGTGGCTTGATCAACATCTGCTCACATATACCAAATAAACATATTATGATTCCTACATTTATAAGCCTTTTTTAATAATTTTTCCCTTATATTATAGGTTACATCATCATAATGCATGATCATCACCCTCCGTAGTAATCTCGTCGATAATCCGCTTTAAAGCATCTGCCGCTGACATATAATCAGAATTTACTATTTTCTTTTTCTATCTGTACAAGCTTATCAGCCAGAGCTATTCCATTGCAGCTGTACTGCTTTAACTCGTTTATCACCTGCATCATTTGGTCTGGATCAAAAAGAATATACGATATCCTCGAATTCATCACAGATTCTCCTTAATTCAGCAGCATCTGTTTCTTTTAGATCAGCTGTTGTCTCCTCATTACTGCATCCAAATATTTCCTCCAGCCCATCTATAACCCCTTGAATATTCTGACAAAAGTGCTTCATTATTTTTATTGATATAATCAATATTTTCTTCTTTTCCGGCCATTTCCAGCAGCTCTGCCATCCCGGAAAGTTTATTTATCCCGACACTCTTCATAGAACTTTTCAGTCCATGTACAAATATTACATAATTTTTCCAGTCCTCATCGTCATATGCTTTTTTTGATTTTATGCCAGTTCTCATTTCCTTCTTCGTAATGAAGCTGTAACACTTCCATAAGATTTTCCTGTGAACCACAATATATCATTCCCTGCTTATAATCTATAAAATCATCCGCCTGTAAGACATCTTCCTGCTGTGTATCATCAGTAACGATCGGAGTATCAGCCATACTGGCTTCCGTTATATCATTTTCCATAATGATTTTTTCATCAGGGATATATGTTTTTAAAACTCTTTTCAATGCTGATACTTCTATTGGCTTAGGGAGGAAGTCCTGAAATCCCTCTTCAAGGAACATTTCCCTCGCTCCGAATACCGTGTTTGCTGTAAGAGCTATTACCGGTACTTCCTTGAAATAAAATCCATTCTTTTTCCTGAGTCTCCTGAAAGTTTCTATTCCATCCATATCAGGCATCATGTGATCGAGAAATATTATATCATATAACTCTGAATCTATCATTTTTAGTGCTTCCGCACCACTTCCCGCAACATCTGTTTTTACCTCGTATGTTTTCATAAGTCCCGAAGCAACTTTTAAGTTCACCGGATCATCATCTACGACAAGTACATGGGCATCGGGTGCTGTAAATTTCTTAAAATTTTCAGTTGCGATATAAGTACCTGCCTTATTGCTTACACCCATAAGTGCCATTAATACAGGGAATATGTACATTGGTTTCATTAATTTGATTATCTTATCTGATTCAATCTCATCTTCCTGATATCTGTCTATTACGACAATGATGTTATCATTTTTTCAGCCAGATCATTAAAATAACTTTTGTCTTCATTATATTCCACAAGACTTATAAAATAATGTGTATATTGTTTTAATCCTACACGTCTTTTAAACTCCGCAAGGTTATGGCATAAATGCACCGGAACGTTTATGTTGGTAGACATATTTTCTATTGCAGCCCTATATTCATCCCTTATCTGCATGAGATGGAACTGTTCCATATCAAGATATGCCAGAATATTTGCTTTTTTATATCCAGCTCTTCTGATATTATCGGTTCCTGATTTTCAACCTTCTGTGGTATTACCACTTTAAATTCACTTCAACTCCGTGTTCACTGGTAACTGTAATGACACCGCCCATCTGCTCTACTATAGCTCTTGCTATTGGAAGTCCGAATCCCAGTCCCCCCCTCCTGTCTGTTGCGCTTTGAATCAACCTGATTAAAGCTTGAGAATATCTTTTCCATATCATGCTTATCAATACCTATTCCGGTATCTTTAATAGTAAAAAGAAAGGTTTATTCCATATGATTCACGCCTGTATCCTATTTTTATCACTTATACAGCCTTCACTTGTAAACTTGACTGCATTACTTAATATATTGCGGATCACTCTCTTGATCTTTGTCTCATCACCTATCAATTCACATGGTATTGAGCTGCTGCAGTCCACGATTATTTCTATGCTTTTATTTTTTTATGGAGTATGCATAATTTACAATGTCATTAACAGTCGAATCAATACTGTATTTTTACATCATTTATTTCGTATTTACCTGTTCTTAGATCAGAAAAAATCTATCAGATCATCTACTATGGTAGTCAGACGTTTACATGATAATTTTATATTTTCTACATTTAATCTGGTGCTGTCTAAGAGCTCATCCCTTAGTACAATTTCACTCATTCCGCTTATTGAATTTATCGGTGTACGAATCTCATGGCTTACATTTGCCATAAAATCGTCCTTGCTGCACTCTGCTTCCTCTAATTCTTCAGTTACCCTTTTCAAGCTCCTTTTTTTCCCCTAAGCTTCCTTACGTCCCATAAATGGACATATAAAAGTATCATATAAGAGTTTCCGATCGGCACAAGAATATCATATACATCATCAACTGAATTTATTGTAAATGACTGAAGTATCACCGCATGGTAAAAAACTATGACCGTAAGAGTAATGGCAGGATATAGCATTAAACTATCTATATCATAAAAAGCCTATCAGCACGATCTGCGCTATGAGCGGCACGATCACGGGACCTATCTCACCATAATGTATTGAATAGATTGATATGCTTATCATTATAAGTATAGTATTTATCCGTGCCCGTCTCTCATACTCAAAATAAGATCCTACATAAAAATAATCGTTGCAGCAGCTTCTATAAGCATAAATGTCGGTATCCACGTATTCCATCTGAGTTTTATAGCACTAAATATCATAAAAGAATAGTTTATGATAAGCATTATGAGAATTATTCTTTCAGTATTCCTTTTTTGCTTTAACTCTTTTTAGCATACATCCTCCAAAAAAAAACCGGTGTCTTATATATGACACCGGTTATGATCCATTAATACTTTCCAAATCCCTCACCAAGTGAAATAATCTGCTCATTTGGATTATTCTTTGATTCATATTTATCCTGATTATTTTCAGTTACTGCTGTCTGAACCTGTTTAGCCGCATCTCCAAGATTATAAATCGAGAGCATATCTCTCATATGGATAGCCTGGCCTGATAATTCCTCACTTGCTGCCGCACACTCTTCACTAGTAGCCGAATTAGTCTGGACTACCTGTGATACCTGATTTATCGCCTGATTGATCTGTGCAACTGCAGTTGCCTGATAGTTTGAAGCCTCTGCAATATTGTTTACGATCTTCTCACTCTGTGTAACACCATCTGTTATCGATACAAGTGCGGGCCGTGTCATCGGCAATCTTAGATCCTGCTTCAACCTTTGAGATAGAGCTCTCAATAAGTTCTGCCGTCTCTGCTGCTGCGGCGGCACTCTTTGCTGCAAGATTCCTTACTTCCTCTGCAACAACCGCAAATCCTTTTCCTGCATCTCCTGCTCTTGCTGCCTCAACTGCTGCATTAAGTGCTAATATATTAGTCTGGAAAGCAATATCATCTATCACTTTAATAATCTTTGAAATGCTTTCTGATGACTTATTTATATCGTCCATGGCACTCATCATGCCTTCCATCTGCTCATTACCTTTGTTGACATAATCAATGGCATTATGCATCAGATCTGATGCTTCTGTTGCATTTGTAGCATTTACCTTTGTCTTTTCTGCTATATCTGTTATTGAAGAGGTAATCTCCTCTATTGCACTTGCCTGTTCTGTAGACCCCTGTGCCAAGGCTTCACTTGCGCTTGCAACCTGTGATGAACTTGTCATGACCTGATATGCCGACTCGTTAATATTTGAAAGGGCATTCTGGTTCTTTGCAACCATTTTCTTAAGGGCATATCCAAGCTGATCCTTATCGCTTCTAGGCGTGATAGTAATGGTCAGATCACCATTTGCAACTGCTTCTGCAAGCTCTGCCTCTTCTTTCTGTGCTTCAATAAGCTTTTTGTAATCTAAAATCAATCTGCCAAATTCGTCATTTTTTATTTCGCCCATGTCTACATCAAGGTTTCCTGAGGTAAGCTCATGTGTTATTTTGCTTACTTTCTCAAATCCTATTCTGAACCCTCTGATAAAGCTGATTGTTGTTATACCCATAAATACAATGGCTACAAAAAGCATTGCGCCCATGAATACGTGATAATCCTGCGTATATTTTACCGGATTTTCTGCTGCAAGCTGGTTATTGGAAAATAAATAGCCCTGCACTATCACAAGCAATATTATTAAATCTGCTACCAAAAATGTAATTATCAATTTGTTCCTATAAGATGTACCTTTCATCTTTACTCCTCCTTATCCTCTGCTTCATCTGCATTCATATCGTTTACCTGTTCTATAAGTGCTGTATCTTCATCATTTAAAAGCCGTTCCGGATCAAGTAATAATTTTACCTCATCCCCAACCTTTCCTATTCCATATACGTATTTGTTCTGTGACCTGTCAGCTTTGCCTATCTTCGGATTTGGAAGGATATTTCCCTCTGTTATCTCAACCACCTCTGCGATCTTTTTCGACTATAAGCCCAACCACAAGCTCCTTTACATTTAAGACGATTATCGTGTTCTGTCATTATATTCAAAAAGGCTCCTGCTTAAACCGTATTCTTACATCAATAACCGGTATTATCTTTCCTCTTAAGTTGATAAGCCCTTTTATGTACTCTTCTGTCTCTGTGATTTCAGTTATTTCCTGATAAACTATTATCTCATTTACATATTCGATTTTTATTCCGAAATACTCATTTCCAGATTTAAAAGTAACATATTTGTCCTTTTGTGAATCGTTATCTGCCATAAGCTTTGTCCTTTCTTTTTATTCTGTAATTCCTCCCGGATCTAAAATAAGTGCTATGCTTCCATCTCCCAGCTGTGTACATCCGGAAAGTCCTTTTACCTTTTTAATGTATGGAGGGATAGGTTTGACAACGATCTCCTGTTTTCCAATGAGTGTATCTACAAAAAGGCATATATGCTTACCCTCAACCTCAAGGATCACCATCATTCCCTCTTCTACATTTTCCTTTGCATCTTTTATATGATACCATTTTGAAATGCGCCTTACAGGATAGACATCCCCTCTTATCATAACACTTTCTGTGCCGTCCGGATCGCGGATCATCATATCCTTTTTAACACTTACAAATTCCTTTACAACGCCGGCTTCTATAACAAAATTTGAATTTCCGACTTTCATCACTATTCCGTCTACGATCGCAAGTGTAAGCGGTATCTTAAGATTCATCGTGCTTCCGTGACCCCGGATCACTTTCTATCTCAAGGTTTTCCCCCTATCTGCTGGATATTTGATACTACTACATCCATTCCTACACCTCTGCCGGAATATTCCGTCACTTTTTCATTTGTCGAAAATCCCGCAGCGTTATAAATTGATATACTTCTTTATCAGTGTACGCCTCATCCGGTTTTGCGGTCAAGGATTCCCTGCTTTCTGGCTTTTGCCATGATTTTTTCCCTATCAAGGCCGGTTCCGTCATCCGAAACACTTATCCATACCTTTCCGGATTCAGTCTTTGCTGATAACGTGACCGTTCCCTTCGGCTCCTTGCCGGCTGCAATTCTTTCCTCTTTTGATTCGATACCATGGTCAACAGAATTTCTTATAAGATGCATGAGAGGATCTGAAATATGTTCGATAATATTTTTATCAACCTCAGTCGTGTCACCTATCATTTCAAAATTAATATCTTTTCCAAGCTTTCTTGACACATCAAAAATACTATTCTGTTCATCTTCTGGAATGTATTTGTAAGAGGCACCATACGCATCGACATTATGACATTCTGAAGCTCTGTAGATATTTTTTGACATCTGTGCCGCAGCCTTATTAAAGTTATCAAGCCTAAGCCCCGGAACTTTAAGATCAGGATTCTGCAATACTACCGATTCAGAGATCACGAGTTCACCTATCAGATCCATAAGCTATCCATTTTATGGATATCGACACTTATAAACGCAGTTTTATCGGCTTTTACCTTTTTATCTTTAGCAAGCTTTTTACCTTTTCCCGGCTTCTTTGATGAAACTACATAATCTCCCTGTGCTGGAGTTTTTGTTTTTTTATCTTTTGCCTGTTCCGCTGCATCTGCCTTTGCTTCGATATCTTCAACAGATGAATCTAAATCTATTTTTAGCGGTTCTGTGATATTCTCTCCAAAGCCATGTTTGTAATCTTCCTGCGTACATTCATATATGTCTACTTTTTTTTATATCATATCCGGGTTTGATAAGTTTCTGGATTTCTTCTTTCTCCTTTGAGGTCTTAAGAAGAATCTTGAACCCATCTTCTATTATCTTTTGCGCCGTACCCTCATCTGATACAATATCCTGTGGATCATACATCATCTCTGCTGCAAGCGCTTTAAGCGAATACACCACTTTATATGCATGAACATTTGCAAGTTCTATCTCCGGATAATATTCTATAAATATCCGGTAATAATGGTAACTGTTTCCGGCTACGACAGGTGGAATATAAAACTGCTGCTTTGAGTTGTCCTGAACTTTTTTTTTGTTCTGTTTTTTCAGTTTTGCCTGATGTGGAACCATTTTCTCCCTTTATTTTTGAAAGGAATTTATCAAGTTCAGCAATTATCGGTTTTGAATCACCATCTGCCTCATCACCATTCTGGATCTTATCCATCTCTTCGGTTATAAAATCTGCCACTGTCAGGACATGCTCTACGAGTTCAACATGCGGAACATTTTGCGGATGAGATTCCCTCAAATAGTAAAATACATCTTCAAGCTTATGAGCTACTGCCGTAATGTCGTCATACATCATTATCGCTGATGATCCCTTTATCGTATGCATTGTACGGAATATCTCATTTATGCTGTCTTCATCAAAATACTCCTCATCTTTTTGTTCTAACACAATCTCCTGCAGATTCTCAAGAAGCTGTGTGTTTTCAAAAAAGATATGTGTCGAGCATATCCTGAGTATTAAACTCAATACCCATTAGATTTACGCCTTTCTTTTTATCTTTAGTCTATAAGTCCGATTTTTTCAGTGCCTGTTCAAATCTGTTCTGGTCAATAGGCTTTCCAGAGTAAATAGTGCATCCGAGATCAAATGCCATCTTTACATTTTTTTCTTCGTTTAATGCTGTTGCCATAATAACCTTGACCTGTTTATCTTCTGGGATATTCTTTTCTTTTTCAAGATTTCTTATTCCCATAAGTGCCTGATATCCGTCCATAACAGGCATCATTATGTCAATGCATACAAGATCATATGGTTCCCCTTCCTCGAGTGCAAGCATAAAAGCGTCTACTGCCTCCATCCCATCAACCGTAACATCACATTCACCATATTTTGACAGAAAACTTGCCATAAATTTTCTTGTAACAAAATCATCCTCTGCAAGTAAAATCTTCATATTCTTTCTCCTTATCTCTGATTTAATAATGTATATGTTTTCTTTGCAATATCTGAAAGCTTCTCCTGATACATAACCGCACCAAGATCATATGCAACCTTTGGCATTCCGTATACAATGCAGGATGCTTCATCCTGTCCTATTGTTCGTGCTCCATTCTTTTGCATTTTTAAAAGCCCTTTTGCACCATCTCCACCCATTCCAGTAAGGATTATCCCTATTGCATGGGCTCCGGCAACGTCTGCCACCGAATTAAAAAAAGCACATCGACCGATGGACAATGTCCATTGACCTTTTCACCTTTTTTCAGGACAACCTTATAATTGTCCCCTACCTTAACTATACTCTCATATGTTCACTGCCACCCGGAGCGATAAGCACCTGCCCGGGAGCAACCATATCACCATTTTTTGCTTCTTTAACCTTTACCCTGCTTTGGCTGTCAAGTCTGTTTGCATACATTTCTGTAAATCCCGGCGGCATGTGCTGTACGATAACCGTTCCCGGAATATCCGTTGAAAAATCCCTTATAACCTCAGCAATTGCTTCGGTGCCTCCTGTCGAGGCTCCTATTGCTATTATATCAATATCTGACCTGACTGATAAGTGCTGATCTGCTGCAAAAGCGACCGGCTTTTTTATATCTGCTGACACGCGCTGTTGAAGCAACTTTTATTTTTACAGGAGTTCGCTGCATAAAAAGTTTCTAAGCTGTTCTCTTTCTGTAACCTGTGGTTTTGCCACAAAGTCTACAGCGCCCGCTTTCATTGCATCAAATACTTTTTTCACTGAGTGCACTAATTATAACAACCGGGAGTGGATACTGCGGCATTAATTTTCTTAAAAATTCCAGTCCACTCATTCTTGGGAGTTCTATATCAAGTGTCATCACATCCGGCCTATATTCTATTATCTTATCTCTTGCTTCAAATGGATCTGATGCTGTGGCAACCACTTCGAGTGCCCTGTCCTGGTTAAGTCCCTGCACAAGCAGATTCCTAAAGACCAGTGAGTCTTCAACCACCAGTACCCTAATTTTTCTCATATCAAAAAACCTCTTATTTCCTAAAGATTGCCGGCGAAACCAGTTTAAATGGCACTGCCTGTCTGTTTATTGTCTCTGTTTTTCCGAGGAAAAGATATCCCCCGGCTCAAGACAGTCATATACTTTTTTTAAGTATCTGCAGCTTTGTATTATCATCAAAATATATGAGCACATTCCTTAGAAAAACAACATGCATTTTTTCTTTTTAATGGAAATGGTGACATCAGATTAAATTTTCTATACAGTACTTCGCATTTTAATTCATCTGTAACCCGGTAACAGTCTTCCCGGGTACAGCCTTAAAAATCTTCTTTTCCAGGCATCCGGCAGCGGTGCGATCTGCTCCGATGTATATACTCCGCGGATTGCTTCTGTAAGTATGGCTGTTGACACGTCTGTCGCAAGTATCTGTGTGTCCCATTTTTTTTTTTCAAGTCCGAAATAGTCAAGCAGAACCATTGCTATCGTATATGGTTCCTCCCTGACGAAGAAGCTGCGCACCATATACGAAGATCTTTATTTATAGCTTCCTTTTTTTAAGCCACGGAAGCACTTCTTTTTCTGAGGTAATCAAAATGTTCGGATTCTCTCATGAAATATGTATGGTTCGTTGTAAGTATATCGACAAGCTTCTTTTCCATTTCTCCGCTGACATCTGACTCTAACGCATCCATATACTGGCTGTAGCTTAAATAACCATTCTGTCTGACATAGTTTTCAAGTCTTCCCTCAACTATTGTCTTTTTATGATTCATATCTATCCCATATCTAAGTTTAAGGTAATCTCTTATTCTTAAAAATTCTTCCTCTGTCATGATCCTGTCCTGCTACACATCATTTAAACTGCTTTGATACTCTCCTGCAGATATCAAATACTGCCGAATTGAATTTAGTTCCTGCTTCCCCCTCAAAAATTTCTATTGCATTTGCCCTTGTAAACGCTTTCCTGTATATTCGTTCTTCCGTAAGCGCACAATATGCACTGACAAGAGCAACGATCTGTGCCGATAAAGGTATCTCATCTCCACTTAAGTTCTGTGGATAGCCTGTCCCATCCCAGTTCTCATGGTGAAAATTTGCTAGATCTATAGACATTTGTACGAAATCATTATAATCACGCTGTTCCTGCACATCTTTTAATATCTTTGCTCCAACAGTTGTATGGGTTTCCATTACTTCCTGTTCCTTTTCGGTAAGACTTCCGTTTTTTGCAATATCCCTGATGGGATGGCAACGTTTCCTATATCGCAAAGCGGTGCTGCCAGCTCGATCGTTTCAATAAATGAATCAGATATACGGCTTTCAAATATCGGCGAAAGCTGCATTGCCTGTGCCGGGATCTTGCTGTTGTACTGTAATCTGTTCATATGGTTAACGTCATATGAAGAATTTTCCCTAGCCACACGGCTTAACGCATAAAAGCACATTTTTCTTTTCCTGCTCCATCTGCTTTAACTGTTCCTGTATCGAAGATGCACGCTTTCTGTTTACATTCTGCAGTTCTGGTTCATGTCTGCCATTTTTAAGGTGAACCATGACACGTGCCTGCACAACCTCATGTATAAAAGGCTTTGTTATATAATCCTCGCCACCTATCGAAAACCCCTTTATGATATCATCCGGTTTATCAAATGCAGATATAAATATTATTGGGATTTTTCTTGTGACTGGATCATCCTTTAAGATCCTGCACAGCTCATATCCGTCCATCTCCGGCATTGCCACATCAAGCAATATCAGATTTGGCTTGATCTTTTCCATGATTTTTAATGACTGCACACCATTTTCTGCAAGTACAGGCAAATGCCCCATCTCTGAAATTATATTTCTGAGTACAAATCTGTTTGCCTCAACATCATCTACAATTAGTATTTTTTCTGATCATCCATGACGTCTCCTCAACCTATAACTCACATAGTTCCTTTAATGTATTATATTCATCAACTGATCTATCATAATCAGCTTTTTGAACTGCCATCTTCATTCTAAGCGCAGCAACCTTTATATCCTTAGGTGCCTGTATGGTCAGTTGTTTTATGGAATTAGAAAAATTCTCTGCTTTCTCCCAGTTTTCCATTTCAAGGCAGAGAATAAGTTTCGACATATGTTCATCAAGTTCCTTTCTGTTTTTTCTTCGCTGCCATATATATATGCCTTTTCTATTTCATCATCGGCACCAAGTGCTTCATGGATATTTTTTGCATAATTATTATCTACTGGAAGCCTAACTTCAGCTGTTTCTTCTTCAGGCGTTTCTACCCATATGGAAAAAGAAAACATCGTTCCTTTATTCAGTTCACTGTCTACGGTTATATGCCCGCCCATGAGATCCACCAGCTGTTTTGAAATATTAAGTCCCAGACCTGTTCCACCATATTTTCTTGTAATAGAAGCATCTACCTGTGAAAAAGCTTTTTAAAAAGCTTATCTTCATCAGATTTTGCTATTCCAATCCCTGTATCAAGTACAATAAAAAAAGTTCTATCCTGTTTTTTTCTCTGGGCAGTCATCAAAGCCTCAAGTGAAATTTTGCCGACATTTGTAAACTTGCACGCATTAGAAAGCAGATTATTTAATATCTGTGATATCCTAAGCTCATCACCTATTACAAATTCCGGTATATCCGGCGATATCGTGACAAAAAACTTAAGCCCCTTTTCTGTTATTTTAGGCATATGCGTTGATTTCACATAATCGATCATATTCCGGAAGTTAAACTTTCTGTTTTCAAGTGTAAATTTTCCAGCATCAAGCTTTGAAAAATCCAGAATACCATTTATCAGTTCATTCATCGCACCACAACTTTTTAGAGATTGTATTTAACAGTCCTATCTTCTTCGGATCAGCTTCATTTTCAAGCAGAATATTTGTGTTTCCAAGGATCCCGTTTACCGGTGTCCTTAGTTCATGAGTTACATTTGCGACAAACTCTGTTTTAACTTTTGCTGTCGCTTCCGTCTCTTTCCGTGCAATTTCTGCTGCCTTTTCAAGTGCATACTGATCTGATATATTCCGTATCATAAGAACATATGGTGATATCTGGCTGTCCGTCTTTATTGCCTTTACCTGTGCACGGAAACAGGTCTGATTTGACCGGTATATCATCATTTGTCTAATTATGCCGTCATATGTGATTTCTGACATATCTTCATTCTGAAAAAGCCTGCTTACAGATGTTCCTATATCATTATCTGTATACATAAGCTCTTTTCTGGCACTCTCATTCATCATTAATATTCTTTTTATCATCATCATATGACAGAAAGATCTCTATTGCACTATTTATTATCTGCTCAAATAAATCTCTTTTTTTTCCATTTAAATAAACCGCCCTATTTATAATAGTATTTTTGTACTACATTTACAAGAAACTATTACCTGATATTTTATCCTCAGCCATATCCTCAATATCTTCAAAAGAATATAATATATTGCTTTCCGTCAGGTATGATTTCCTTTATCATAAAGCACTTATCTTTTTCTAACACATCCAAAACTATTCCTGTATAGCTTATCCCATCAGATGTTTTAATGATAAGTGGGGTTTTAGGTAAAAAATCCTTTATACTTTTTATTGCTTCTTTTGCATCCATATGTGCCCCCTTGCTTTCTATTTTAATACTTATGTACCATATTGTAAAATATTTTTACCTTAAAAAATAAAATATATCTTTTTCATATTTATATTTTCAATTTAAAATGGTACTTATGATATCAAATCTAAGAAAGGGCATTGTTAATATGAGGAAAAAGATAAGTTTTTTATTATGTGTAATCCTTTTACTTACTTCCGGCTGCAGCCGCTACAACAAAAAACGTCAGGTTCGGTGCTGCTGATATAGGTGGAATGTATTACACTTTTTGCAAACACTTTTACACAGATCGCTTCAGATAATATTTCCGATTACACTTTTGAGGTTAAAGCCACTGCCGGTTCATCAGCAAACCTGCGCCTGCTGTCGGAAAATTATATAGAGCTTGGCATAGCACAGGCTGACTTGATAAAAGATGCATACAATAAAAACGACAACATCCGTGCTATCGCTGCACTATACACAGAAGCCTGCCAGCTTGTAGTACGTGCTGATTCAGACATCACATCACTAAATGATCTGCAGGGGGCGTACCATAAGCATAGGCTCAAGCGAATCCGGAACAGAATTAAATGCAACAAAAATCCTTGAATTTTCGGGTCTTCCTTCTGCAATAATAAATACAGAAAATATGGATTACACTGAGGCTGCCGATTCTCTTGAGTCAGGCCAAATAGACGCATTCTTTTTGTACTGCCGGTATAAAAACCACGGTTATTGACGAACTTGCAAAAAAAATGCGACATCCGCCTTGTTTCTATCGACGAAAGCTGCATAAACAAAATGCTTCAATATTCTGATGCATACACAAAATATACCATTCCGGCGGACACATATCCCGGGCAGACCGAAAATGTAGAAACAATCGGTGTAAAATCTGTACTTTTAGCATCAGATTCCATGTCAGATGATCTTGTTGAAAAGCTTACAGGATTACTCTTTTCTGAATCAAACAAGCTTCAGTATTCAGCTTCTATGGATCTTGAAATAGGGGATACTTTTTTCTACCGAAGGTGTTCCGATTCCTTTTCATGATGGGGCTTTGAAATACTATGAAAAACACAATATCAAAACAGATAATAATTAAAAGCATAAGAAGAAAGGACAACTATGAAAATTCACTTTAGACATGTACCAGACTCTTGCATTAGCTGTACTGGTTCTTTTACTTGGAAGTTTTCTCAAGAAGAAAATCAATTTTCTTGAGCGGTTTTGTATTCCCTCACCCGTTATCGGCGGGCTTTTATTCGCAATAATGACATGCATTTGTTACAGCACTCACATCGCAGAATTTTCATTTGACGATACACTGCGTGAAGTTTGTATGGTATTTTTCTTTACATCAGTAGGATTCCAGGCAAATTTAAAAGTATTAAAAAGCGGTGGGAAATCTCTTATTGTATTTCTTGCACTGGTAATTTCCCTTATAGTGCTTCAAAACCTTACCGCTGTCGGACTTTCAAAATTATTAGGCCTTGATCCTCTCATCGGTATGTGTACAGGCTCGATCCCTATGGTCGGAGGCCATGGTACAGCCGGACATTTGGACCTGTTCTCGAAGATTTTTAATATAGCAGGTGCCACAACGATCTGTACCGCTGCTGCAACTTTTGGACTTATATTCGGAAGTCTTATCGGTGGTCCTTTGGGAAAACGCCTCATTGAAAAAAAGAAGCTTCTTTCTACCATTTCCCATGAGGATGACAGCCTCTTAGTTGAAGACGAAAAAAACATGAGCGTCACACAAATATGTGTACGCGCCGCTGCTGTTTTCCAGCTTATCCTTGCGATCGGACTCGGAACTATCTTTTCAATGTTTCTTACAAAAACCGGTCTTACGTTTCCGATATATATAGGGGCAATGCTTGCCGCAGCTCTCATGCGCAATATATCCGAATACTCAGGAATTGCGACAATCCATATGGGAGAAATTAATGACCTTGGTGGTATATGCCTTTCACTGTTTTTGGGCATGGCTATGATCACATTAAAATTATGGGAGCTTGCATCACTTGCTCTTCCACTTGTGATTCTTCTGGCTGCGCAGGTGATCCTCATATGTATATTCACATATTTTATCGAATTTAATATTATGGGGCATGATTATGATGCCGCCGTTTTAGTATCCGGTACATGTGGATTTGGAATGGGTGCCACACCAAATGCAATGGCAAATATGCAGGCTGTATGCGATAAATATGAGCCTTCCGTAAAAAGCCTATCTGCTCATTCCGCTGATAGGAAGCTTGTTTGCCGACTTTATCAACAGTCTTGTTATTACATTTTTTATTAATCTTATATAATCTATCAGGAGAACACTATGTTTAATTTTTTTTTAAAAAGAAGAAAAAACCATCTCAACATGAACACGAATATGATCTGACATACGATAATGTTGCTATTCCGGAGGTTCATACACATAAGGCTTACTGCGATGAAGACAATGTGGATGATGATTCACCAATCAGCTATGATAATGTCGCTATCCCGGAAGTTCATATCCGAAAGAAAAATAAATTTAAAATATTTCTATCAAAAACAGCTGTCGGCATAATACAGTATAATATTTGTACTGTATTATGCTGACATTTATTATGATTGTATTTCATCGCCTTAGATTGTAGAATCATTAATTGTCTGTTTATTTTTTATAAACATTTTATAAATTACCGAAAGGACTTTTACTAATGAACGAATTAAGACCAAAGCTCTTTGATGTAATGAAGGGCTACACTAAAAGCACAACTTCTAAAGGATATCATTTCTGGTATAATAGTCGCTATTATCGCGCTTCCGCTTTCTATAGCGCTTGCCATCGCCTCCGGTGTAGGACCTGAACAGGGACTTTACACAGCGATAATCGCAGGATTTTTTATATCCTTTTTGGCGGAAGCCGTGTACAGATTGGCGGTCCTACCGCTGCTTTTGTCGTTATCATCTATGGGATCGTCGCACAATATGGAACAGACGGACTTATAGTTGCAACAATACTGGCCGGAATAATTCTTGTGATAATGGGAATATGCCATTTCGGCTCACTTATCAAATATATCCCATACACGATAACAACAGGTTTTACCTGTGGTATAGCAGTTACACTTTTTGTCGGACAGCTTAAGGATTTCTTTGGACTTAGTATTAAATCTGTCCCATCAGAGTTCCTTTGATAAGGTCATAGTATATGCTAAAAATATTAAATCTGTAAATATTACTGCTTCACTCATCGGACTTTCAGCCATAGCGATCATGCTGATCTGGCCAAAGATAACCGACAAAATTCCCTGGTTCACTTGTAGCCATAATAATAACAACTGCTATCTCATATTTTGCAAAACTTCCTATTAATACTATAGGCAGTGTGTACGGAGAGTTTAATTCGTCATTTCCTGCTTTTCATGTTCCTTCAATTTCAATGAACCTGATCCAGAAAATGCTCTCACCTGCTTTTACAATTGCAGTTCTTGCTGCTATAGAATCACTTCTTTCGGCTGTTGTGTCTGACGGAATGATTGGTGACACACACAAATCTAATGCCGAACTGATTGGGCAGGGACTTGGAAATATTTTTTTCCGGATTATTTGGAGGAATTCCTGCTACAGGAGCGATAGCAAGAACCGCTGCAAATGTAAGAAACGGCGGACGTACTCCTATAGCCGGTATCTCACATTGCATTACGCTTACGATAATACTGCTCGTGCTTATGCCTCTTGCCGCATTAATACCTATGACGACTCTTGCCGCTGTACTTTTTAGTTGTCGCAGCAAATATGGCAGATTGGGAATCATTTTTAATCTCTGTAAGAGCGCCCCTAAAAGTGACATCATCGTACTTGTTGTCACCTTTTTCCTTACTGTATTTTTCGACCTAGTTGTTGCGATCGAAATAGGTGTTGTTCTTGCAGCCTTATTATTCATGAAGAGAATGGCCGAAACCGCAGATATAAAAGCGTGGAAATATACAGACTCACCTGATATCACACCAGGAGAGGCAGAAAAATTAAGAGATATACCACATTCGATAAGTGTGTTTGAAATATGCGGACCTATGTTTTTTGCCGCTGCAGACCAGATTTTAAACATCAACAGCAATCATCACACAAAAGTTGTTGTGATCCGTATGAGAAGCGTGCCTGCCATCGATGCCAGTGCCATGCGATCTTTACACGAACTTGTAAGCCGCGCAAAAAAGAAAAACATAACCCTTCTTTTTTTCACATGTAAACGAACAACCTATGTGTAATGGAGAAAGATGGTTTTATCGAATCACTCGGAAAAAGAACATTTTCACAAGAACATAGTTGATGCTCTTGATTATGCTGAAAATCTTGTAAAATAGGGAATATGCTATAGTATACTTTCTCATAAAATAAAAAATGTGGGCGCCATCTAAGGGCACACCACATTTTTTTAATATGCTATTAAAACTTCCCACACCAGTTTGTGTATGTTACTATTTACATCTCTTTAAGAACTCTATTATCAGTTTCCATACTTTTCTGTCGAAGAAATGCTGAGTCTCTCATTAGGCGTATGGATATCAAAATTATCCGGGCCAAATGAAACACAATCGAGATTATCGATTTTTTCCTGAAATGATTCCACATTCAAGTCCTGCGTGGATTGCCTCGAATACCGGTTCCTCATCAAAAAGTTCTCTGTAAACATCACTTATCGTATCTCTTATATCAGATTCGTTGACATACTCCCCATGCCGGATAATCACCACTTACATTTACCTCTCCGCCTATAAACTCTGCAAGCATTGTAAGTTTGTCTAACAAGTCATCTTTTCTGGTCGATACAGAACTTCTTACAGATGCTGTAACATTTAGTTTTTTCCTCTGTAAGTTTTAAAATCCCTGCATTTAACGATGTTTCAACAAGTCCCGGCATAATCTGACTCTATTCTGAACACCGTTTGGCACATTTCTAAGATAAAAGATAACCTTTTGTGAGTGATGTAAAAAAGAAAGAACCTGTTTTGAAAACAATATCTTCGAATTCCAGTTCAACTTTTATATCCTTATCAGCCACACTATATTCTGCTTTTAAATGCCTGATCAAGTTTTTTCACAGCTGATTCGAGCAGTTCCTTATCGGCCTGTTCTATCACGATATCCGCTGTACATTCACGTGGGATTGCATTATCTTTTAAGGCCGCCCTCCATATTCGACAAGCCAAACTGCATCTGATCCATAAGGCTTTTTAAGACACGTCCCATGACTATATTTGCATTTGCGTGTTCCTTATTGATCTCACTTCCTGAATGTCCTCCACAAAGACCTGTTACCTTTAACTTAGCCCCAAGTCCTTCTGCTGTAATATATGAGACTGGAATTGAAGTTTCTACTGTCATTCCTCCGGCGCAGCTTGTAAGAAAATGTCCCTCCTCGTCAGAGTCTATATTTAACATTTTGTGGCCTTTAAGCATAGAAAGATCTATAGAATCTGCTCCAAGCATTCCTATTTCCTCGTCAACTGTTATAACAACCTCAAGGCGCGGATGCGCAATCTCCGGCGAATCCATAATGGCAAGCGCATAGGCAACAGCAATGCCGTCATCGCCGCCCAGCGTGGTTCCTCTCGCCTTTAAGAAATCACCATCTACATAAAGGTCAAGTCCATCCTTTTCAAAATCTATATCACAGCCATTTTTCCTTTTCACATACCATATCCATATGTCCCTGTATGATCACAGGATCAGCTTTCTCATATCCCGCCGATGCCTCTTTAATGATCACGACATTGTTATATTCGTCCTGATAAAATTCGAGGTTTCTTTCTTTTGCAAAGTTAACAAGATAATCACTGATGGCCTTTGTGTTTCGTGATCCATGTGGTATAGCTGCAATCTCTTCAAAAAAAAATAAAAAACTTTTATTTGGCTCTAAATTTTGTAATACTCTCATATTTTCCTCCCATTTTGAATAAATTGTGTTATGAAAAAATTTTTATTTATCTCTTTAATTATTTTATTTTGTATATATTATATATCAAATCCGCAATTTGTATCTGAAAGCTGCCGTATAGGCGTTATGCTATGGTTTGAACAGATTTTCCTGATCCTGTTTATATTTACCATATTTACTAATCTTCTTTTTAGAATCCGGTATTTTATATAATGTTTCCCAAAAAGCAGCTTGTATTGATAGTGTATTTTCTAGGATGCATATTCGGATTTCCTATTGGCGCAAAGCTTACTGCTGATTTCGGTTCTAAAAATCTCATAGACAAAAAATATTATGAATTTTTAAGTGCTGTTTCAAATCATTTCAGCCTGCCATTTATAATAGCCTACACTATCATAAACCAGCTGAATATGGCATCATGCACTTTAAAAATACTATTCTGCCTGTATGCTCCATCTGCGATCGCAATGATCGTTTTTGTTATAATAAAAGGGACATCTCATCTGTCAATACAGCCTGCAATGGTCATAAAAATAAAAAAACAGCGCCAGGATTCAAGCTTTGACACTCAAATCATTGACGCCGGCATAATAAACGGATTTGAAACAATGATAAAACTTTGTGCATACATTGTACTGTTTTCTGTAATCTCCCGTATCCTGCTCCAGTCTGCTGATTGCGATAATATGTTCTTATATATCATATTTGCCTCTCTTGAAGCTACAAACGGAATACATAATATCTGCTCTCTGCCTGTTACGTCATTCCTTAAATCATCAGTATGTATCGGGATATTATCCTTTGGCGGACTATCATGCATATTACAGACACGTTCCATGTTTTCAGATCAAAAATTTAAAATACTAAAATATGTTATGTTTAAATTCATACTTACCTCTGCAAGCATCTTTTCATTCATATTTATAATAAACTGTTATTTATCACTATCAGAATCTGATGAAACGGAAAATATTTGTCACTTCGATATCGGAGGCTTTGTATCTGTTTCCGGTGGGAAGAGCTGTGCTCTGTTCGATGATACAACATCTAAAAAATTCCTGTAATGAATTAATAAGGTTATCATATCTGGCCTTTGAAGTCTCAATAGAGCCTGTGAGAATATCTTCTATACTCTTTAACTGGCTGTCTGTATATGCCATGGCACTCATTCTCAGGTTATTAGCCTCATTTGTCGCATTATCAAGTATTTCCTGAGCCTGTTTTGTTGCGATCTGAACGACCTCATTTGCCTGGGCATATGCCTGCTGCATAATCTGATGTTCACTTACAAGTTCATTTGTCTGTATCTGTGCCTGGGCAATTATCTGGTCTGCCTTAGCCTGTGCATCAGCAAGAATTGCTTCTTTGTTGCTTATTATCTTCTGGTATCTTTTAATCTCTTCCGGCGTCTTTGTACGGAGTTCTGTTAAAAGCTCTTCGATTTCTTCCCTGTTTACCAGAATCTTACCTCTGAAATTGCCGAGGTCTTGCATCCATCTATATAATCTTCGATTTCTTCGATTATCTGTTCCATTCTGCTGCTCATAAAATACTGTCTCCTTATCTGGTATTTTTTGTTATATTGTATTTGGCATAAATTCTATCAATAAACTGTTCCGGAACGAATTTCGAAATATCGCCGCCATAAGAAGCAAATTCCTTTACTATTGTGGAACTCAGATACGAATAGTTAAGATTTGTAGTCAGGAAGATTGTTTCTATGCCACTATTTTGAACACTATTTGCCTGTGCAATCTGAAGTTCATATTCAAAGTCCGTCACAGCACGCAAACCTCTTATAATGATCGTTGCATTGATTTCCTTCATGTAGTCAACTAATAAGCCTTCGAAAGACCCCACCTCAACATTCGGTAAAGATGTGGTCATTTCTTTAATCATACTAACACGTTCTTCTAACGAAAACAACGATTTTTTTGCACTGTTATTTAATACTCCTATGACAAGTTTGTCCACTATTTTTGATGAACGCTCTATTATATCCAGATGTCCAAATGTGAGTGGATCAAAGCTGCCCGGATAAATTGCAGTTTTCATCTGTCTCTCCCTATGCACGCTTTATAAATACGTGCTTGTTTGTCTTATATTTTTTTTCTTTTACGATGACATACCCCATATCAGACAGATAGTCAAATCCTGTTCTGTCAGAAGCCTCAACAACAATTATCGTATCCGGCTTTAAAATGCTGCTGTCCTTTAGTACTTCAAGCACATCACGTTCGAGCATTTTATCATATGGTGGATCCATAAATATAATGTCAAATGTATATTTTCCTCAAGCGTTCTTATGGCAGTGATCGCATCTGAATTTATAAGTCTGCATCTGTCACCAAATTTTGTAAACCTGATATTATCCTCTATACATGCCGCCGCCTTTTTTTGGCATTCTCGGCAAAAAAACAGCATAATTTGCACCACGGCTTACTGCTTCAAGTCCGATCTGTCCGCTTCCTGCAAACAGATCAAGGAAATAACTCCCTGGCACATCACACTGCAGTACATTAAACAATGTCTCTTTTGTCTTATCTGTCGTAGGTCTTGTATCTCTTCCTTCTATCGTCTTAAGAGGAAGGCTTCTGGCACTGCCCGCAATTATCCTCATTAAAATTCTCCTATTTCTGGTCTTTTAATACATCTTTGTTTTTTTAACATATAATCAATAAGTGATATTACCGTGAGTGCAAGTGCAACATATACAAAAGAATATTTGAAATCACATCCAGCACATCATTTTCGAGGTAAATATTAAATATTGTAAAAATTATCATAAGCATCTGGAATGTTGTCTTAAACTTGCCCCAGTAGCTTGCTGCAATAACTACTCCATTATCTGAAGCCACAAGTCTGAAACCACTTATAATAAATTCCCTTGCTATTATTATTATTACGATCCATGATGGAATAAGTTTA
>VOFC01000610.1_pt1:0-52500 | contig 66989 bp, 89 predicted proteins | sample 5384161 | NCBI WGS metagenome assembly VOFC01 (sample SAMN12384722, study PRJNA508395) | human gut metagenome | isolation source: healthy gut B | host: Homo sapiens
AGGTCACCCGCGCCGTGCGGTGGGTGAAGCGGAGCGTGGGGCTGCCGTAGGTCACCGTCTGTCCGTCGGCTACGATGAGGTCGCTGCCCTCAAAGTCTTTCTGGGCACTTTGGTTGGCTTTTACCTTTACCGCAGGCGGGGTTGTCTCGCCAGCGGTGTAGGGCCACCACGCTGTGACGGTGATGTCTTTGTGGTTGGTCCAGTAGTACGGGTCGGTGGAGGTCAGCGTGGCGCTGGTGAGATCGACGGTGGAGGGCGTCACGTTGTACGTCTTCACCGTGCCGTCCATCAGAACTGCCACGCTCTGCACACCCGTCCAATTGCCATCCGCTGGGGCACGGGTGCCGGCGGTGGCTGTCGCGGCGGGGGTCAGCCCCGTGGCGGTGAAGACGATGGGTGTGCCTTCCGCCCCTTCCGGCAGGAAGCCCGCTTCGTCCTGCGTGCAGGCGGCGAGTGAGAGGGCGAGCGCTGCAAGTGCAAAAAATCTTATCCTCATAATATCTGTTATTTTATTACTCTGGTTCTTTCCGTTGCGGGCAGAACTTTTCCGCCCGACGGTTTACTGCTTCCTCAAGGTAGGCAATGCTCCTTTAAGTTCGTAACGCCACCTTGAGCCTGCGTTCTGCAAGGCGGTGTTCATGGCATCGACGGCTTTCTGCCAGGTAACGACAGAGCCGTCCACCTTCGTGGCTCCGGTGCTTTCCCTATTGTAGCCGATGCCTTGTTCATGATTGTTCTTCCAATAGCCGGCGGTCACGGTGGTGTAGTTATTTCCCAAAAAGCCGCCGATATGTACATTGCCAGTGCTACTACCCGTACTGGTTACGTTGCCCGTGGCATAGCAGGCAAGGAGGCTGCTTCCTGCGTTCATTCCCACCAGACCGCCGCCAGCGATATTCTTTTTGGGGTCCATTTCTATGATCACGTTGCCTGTGGCATAGCAAGCGGTCAGGGTGGCACTCGAATTCGTCTGACCTGCCACGCCGCCGACATCGACCGTTCCCTTCACTGTGGCAGAGGAACTGCATCCGGTGATGGAACCGCCTATTTGAACACCCACCACACCGCCGACATACACCGTGCCGCTGACGCTGCCCGACACCGAGCAGTTTTCAATGGTGCCCCAGCTATGGTGCCCCAGCCAGATCCTACCACGCCGCCAATACTGCCGCCATATATTTGATTGCTTGTTATCTGTACGCCCTCCATCACCACGTTCTTCACCGTACCAGCTCTATTGAGCCAGCCGAACAGACCCGCATATTCGTCATTTGTCGTAAAGGTCAGCCCCGTAATGGTATGGCCGCCACCGTCGAAGGTGCCTTTGTATGAGTTGTCGTAGTCTGTGCCTATCGGTGTCCAGTCTTTGCCTGTGAGGTCAATGTCAGTGTCGATGGTAATGTTAATGTCGCTCTTACCTCCGTTCACTAATTCGGCTATATTCATCAGGCCGTCGGCGTTATAGACCGTGTAGGTCTTGGTGTTGCTGTCGTAGTTGTAGCCCAAATCCTCAGCCTGCGCCGCTCTCGCCACCGCCGTCAGCCCAGTCACCGATAGTGCAACCCTCTAACGTCAGGCCGGTGGCATTCACCTTAATGGTGTATTTATAGCGGCTGCCCGCTTCTAATACGACGTTGTTCTGCGGACGGAAGTAGAAGGTGCCGCCGCCGAGTTCCACCTTGACGAACGGTTTGCCTGCCGCAATGGTCTGCGGGGCGGTTAGTGCCTCGTAGGTGTTGCCGCTTGCGTTGTAGGTCTTGATGGCAGTCGGGTTGCCGTTATCGGCGGACAGACTCACGAGGCTCACCATGGCACCGGCGACGCTCGTGAATCCCGTGCCGGGCTTCAGTTCGATTGCCACGCGTGCCGTGCGGTGGGTAAATTCAAGAGTCGGGTTGTTAAATTCCACCGTCCGGTTTTCTGCAGAGATGAAGTCGCTTTTCTGGAAGTCAGCCAATTTGCTCTGGTCTTCGGCAACCTTCACGACAGGCATCTGTGTGATGTCGGCATTGTTGAAGGGCCACCATGCCGATATGGTAATCGGGTTGCGGCTGGTCCAGTAGTATGGGTCGTTCTCGCGTGAAAGCGTGGTACTCTTGAAATCGGTAGAAGCCGTTACGGTGTATTCCTTTACCGCATCGCCCATCTTGAGTGCCACGGAAGTGACGCCCTGCCAGTCGCCGTCCACAGAGGCACGGGTTGAAGGGGCTGCCAGCGGCGTTGCTTTTACGGACAATCCGGTGGCACGGATGACGACGGGGTATTCACCTTCGGGCAGACGGTTATCGCCAGCAAGTTCGTCCTGCGTGCAGGCAGCGAGGGCGAACAGCAGTGCGAGGACTGCGGGGATAAATAATCTATGCCTCATAATTCTTCATTCTAATCAATTAATTATTAACATCTTACAGGTCAGCATCCACTTCTCCACCGTCTATATCGTTCCACTTTGCAATGGTGGCTTCGCTGACTTCAAGGACTTTGTTGCGTACCTTGACGGTATAGGTATAGTTGTTGCCCGCCAGCAGTGCGCCTTCGGGCATGGTGAGTGTGGCATGATATTCCTGACTTTTGTAATTCACAACCAACGGCAGGGATGCAACTATCTGCGGGAAGAGGATGATTGATGACGTGAGATTGCCGTCTGCCAGATTCATGGTCAGTTCTCCGGTCTGTGCCCCGTTGTCTGCGGTGGCAATACCGTCGGCCGTGTTGAACGTACCAGTGAGTAACAATCCGTCCAGCGTGTAACGTTCAGGCTTGACCACGCTGAAATCACGCCGTCGCCCGCCTCGAAGGTAAGGGTTATCTGGCTCATGCGGTGGTGGAAGGAGTTGTTTTCACCACCTTTGCCGGTTTTGTCGGTGAAGCTCACCACCGGGCTTTGTTTGTCTCCCGTGGCTCCTGTGGCAAAGAGAAAGTCAATGGCAGACTGATTCTGCTGCGCCGTGGCATCGGTCGTGGCTGCGAGGATACCTCCCGCCGCGTTGTACGGATAGTAGGCGCGGAAAGTATGGGCCTTTGTATCTTCGATATAGATGACCTTTCCTTCTGCCTCAAATTTCCCGTTCTTCAGGATGAAAGGCACGTTGCCGTACTGGGAATCGTTGCCGATGTCGGTGATGCCGATACGGTCGCCGGCAGTCCAGGTGGTTCCGCTGGCGCGGGTGGCGGGGGCGATGTCGGCGGTAAACTGGGCGGCCACGGGGTCACCGTTCAGGTTCTCGTTGTCGTTGTTGCAGGCTACCAGTGCGAGGGCGAGCATCGCAAGTGCAAAAAATCTTGTCTTCATTATATTCTGTTATTATATTAGTTAAATTCCATTTCAATAATTGCTGCACCTCAGCAAAATCAATGCAAGCTTTGCTTCTGTGTTCGGTTTACTAATTATTTACAAATCGGCATTTACATCATCACCTTTCACTTCTTCCCAGCCGTTGATTTCGGCTCCGTCCACTTCCATGCCTTCGGAGTCTCAACCAGCGTTCCGCCGAGGGTCAGCGATTCGCCCTTTCCGGTGTTGAAATCCTTGAGAGCTTCCGTAAGGTCGCTTTTCAACGTCGTGGGGAGCGGGTTGCCGTCCGCATAGCGAATTTCGCCCGTCAGCAACTGTTCCGTGCCGGTCACACCCAGCAGCCGCACCGTAGCCGTCCACTTGCCGGCATCAGCCCCTTCGGTAATCTTGGTGAAGGGCAGTACGACGCTCGAAGCGGCTCCGTAGGTATCGGTTGCGAAGTCGAGTGTTCCGGCTGCACCCGTCAGATGGGCAATAATCTCCGTGATGCGTCCGGCGGCATCACCCGTCGGCTCGATGATGAGCGTCAGCTCGCGCACCTGCTGCTTCATCGCGGCGGTCAGCGGATAGTCCCTGTCTTTCTCGATGGTCAACTGTTCCGTATAGGTGAAGAACCATCCCGGAGTATTGTTCACAAAGGCATCCGTGCCTGCCCGGGTTCCCGTGGCTGCGGCAACGGTGGCTGTGGTGCCGCTCACCGTGATTCCTTCAGCCGGGTTCCACACCGCAAGGGTGTAGCTGCCCGGAGCAAACAGATGGTCGGGGGCATGGGTGGCGGAAGTCTCCGTACCCGTATAGTCACCCATGTTGACCGTCCATGTGGCAGGTATGTCGATGCCCTCACCGCGGGCCGACCAGTCGGCTGTCACCGCAATCTTCCCGCTGTCGGGGTGTGGCGTGTCATAGAGCGTGTCCTTCACGCAGGAAGAGAACAGCACGGCGGCTGCCATTCCCATCATATTTATATATTGTTTTGCTTTCATATTCTATTCCTCCGTGTTAGAATAACTTCCATACCAATGTCACACCGGCATTGATGGGGCCCCACCAATCTTTTGTTTCGTTGCCGTGGCGTACACGTACGCCGTCGATGACTTCATATTTCTCGATAGTCGGCATTCAGGTAGCCCGGACCGAGGTTGAAATCAAGAGCCAGTGCCTTGTTCAGCCGCAGCTGGTAGCCGGCGGTGATGCCGCCACCCATCAGGTCGCCCTGCTTGCCTGTTTCGGAGAAGCTTGTAGTTGAACTGTCCGGCCTTGAACATCGCGCCCAGATACCAGGCTTTCTTCTCACCCATGTAGTAACGCACTTCCGGAGCCACTTCCCAGAGTGCATAGCGGCGGTCCTTGTCGCTCCACGTCCATGAAGTCCACGAGCCGTTTACGGCAATGCCCCACGATGGGCAGATGCGCCATTCCACGCCAAGGTCGGGTGTCAGGGTAGCCCAGCGCAGCAGGTTGGCACGCAGGGGACGGCAGACGCTCTGCTTCGGCCTGCTCGGCAGCCCGGCGCCGTGCCTCCAACTCGGCCTCCGACGGAGTGGCGGGGATGACGAGGCGCACGGTGACGAAGTTGCCTTTGTCGGCATGGTTCTGCGTCCGGAAGCAGGCCTCGGTGAGCCCGCCACGCAGGATCATCTCCGTTTTCACGCGGTTCGAACGCGTCTTGGCCAAGGCGAGGTTTTCGGCCTCCGAGGGCTGCGAGGTGCAGTAGCCGTCGACCAGAACGGGAACCGAGCCCTCCGTGATGGCGGCCTTGTTCTGCGCGATGCAGGCCAACAGGCGGTCGAGCTCTTCGCCGTTGCCGCTCCACGGGATGTAGAACATGTCGTCGCCCGCCACGAAGCGGAAAGTATACTCGGCCGGGGGCAGGGTCGGAGGGGTTGTCTGCCGTCTGGCCGAAGGTCGGACCCGCGAGGAGGCCCAACGCAAACAATAGGGTCAGCAATCTATTCATGGTTTTCAAAAAGATTTGTTCGGGTTGCTGCAGGGACAAAACACCCCGGCCCGGATCGAGGGATTCGGGCATGGCGGAGTTGACGCGGAGGCGTCAGTTATGATTTTTTGTGGGGGAGATTCGGATCCGGACGCACGTCACCCTTTCGCTTCCGAAGGGCGAACGTACAGCAAGGGATTTTGCTTGAAGGGAAGCATGGCTTCGGACCGAAGAGTTCGAGAACAAAATTAACAGAAAAAACGAAACTGGAAAATCTCGGCCGCGGATTTTGTTGTTTAGGCAAGAAAAATTGTTGTTTAGGCAAAAATTCGAGGCCGTCAGAGGCCGGTCGGAGTTACGAAAGGGAGCTCTCTCTCCGCCCTGCGTCTTGCGCCAGTTGGAGGGTGAAACGCCCTCCCGAGCCTTGAAGATCCGTGTGAAATGGCTGGGCGAGACGAAGCCCGCGGCCTCAGCGATTTCGGAGATGTTCTGCCCGGGGTGCCGGAGCATCACAGTAGAAGATTCCCGAAAAAAGATCATACAAACGAAGGATTCCTCCCAAACGGTGAGAATATGCAAGGTATTGATATGATTTTCAAGATATAATGTTCTTTCCGACGCCGCCATTTTGATTGCATACGGCAATGCTTACAGGTGTGTTTTCCATAGTTTGTTTCTTCAGGAAGGCGCGGTTTAACAAGTATGTTCAAGAGTACGTTCACGCACGAACTCCCGAGTTCGTGAATTCAGGAATAAGGTCCGGCACGAACAAAGGGAAGCATTTCATCGTGAAGGAACAAATGACGGAAGCTGTTCCCGAAATCCTGAAAAGCAGGATCAATGAACAAATACAATAGCAGTTTCATGGATGGATTGTTGGACGTTTGCCCGCAAGGTAATGCAGTTTTCGGGGGTTGATTCCCGATGTCCTTCGGAGGCCTCGCATGGCCGACAAGGACGCTTTTTAATCCCTGAAGATCCTCGTAATATTGCAGCAGAGAATCCGCCCGAGTTTTTTGTTTCGGAGATGCTTTTTCGAGAGAGGAATTGTCCTCTGCGAATGCCGGAACTGTACCCGTCGCCTGACGGGAGCGAGGTGTACCTTTGTCCGACAACCGGCGGTTTGTCCGACAAAGGTCCTCGCTCTGCGGGGCGGGCGGGGTTCTCCCAAGTCGAACCCCAAATCTTCTATCGAATGACCCTTCAGCGAAAAACACAACCCCCAATCTCAAACTCCGAGTTACAAATACTCGTTCCGGCTCAACGAGGAGCAGGAGATCCGCTTCCGGCAGATGCTTGCTGCCGCCGGATTGGAACACAACCGCAGCCAGTTCATCGTCAAACGACTCTTTGCCGAGCGCTTCGAAGTCATCCGTCGCGATCCTTCAAAGGTGGAATTTCTGACACGCCTCAATGACCTTTACTTCCAGTTCCAACGTGTCGGGAACAACTATAACCAGGTAGTCAAAGCCATCAACAGCCACTTCTCCAATGTCTCGATTCCCCGCCAGATCGCTGCGTTGGAACAGCATACCCGCGAGTTGAAAGCGTTGAGTATCGAGATTCTGAATCTTACCAAACAGGCCGAAGGATGGTTGCGAATATAAGGACAGGGAGCAACCGTCGGCGGAGCTGTCCGCTACAACGAGGAGAAGGTTAACCGGGGCAGGCCGAGGTGCTCTTCTGGAATCGGATGCTTAATCCGTTCGATACCGCTGGTCGCATGAGCCACGAACGGTGCATGGCCAGCTTCGAACCCTTTCTCCAGGCTAACCGGCGAACGACCAACACGGTTTTCCACGTCTCGCTGAACCCCTCGCCCGAGGACCGTCTGTCCGATGAGCAACTGGGCGAGATTGCCCGTGAATATATGGAGCGGATGGGCTACGGCGAGCAGCCCTACATCGTATTCAAACACCGGGATATTGCCCGCGAGCACCTGCATATCGTGTCGCTTCGTATCGACAGAGAGGGTCGGAAACTGCCCCATGACTTCGAGGCCCGACGTTCCGTAGAGATTACGCGGGACCTTGAGCAAAAATACGGGCTACACCCGAGGGTCAAAGGCCGGGAGCTGCAAGACCGGGAGGGATTGTGCAAGGTGGATTATCAGAAGGGCGATGTCAAGCAGCAGGTTTCATCCACCGTAAGGTCGTGCCTGCGGCATTACCGATGCGCCTCTTTTTGGGGAGTGGCGGACGCTGCTGGAAGCCTTCAACGTCTCGGTCGAGGAACGAACCGGAACCATCGAAGGACGTGATTATGCCGGAATGATTTACGGCGCGCTGACTGACGACGGTTATGGCATCGGGACGCCGTTTAAGTCGAGCCGGATCGGGAAGGATGTCGGATATGAGGCACTGCAACGCTATTACGAGCGATCGAAAACGGCCTTGAAGGAGCCCGGAGCACTTGATGAGTTGCGGGGTAAGATTGCGGATGGCATGGCGAGGTGTTCAAGCCGGACGGAGTTCTGCGAGCGATTACACGACAAGGGCGTAGATGCGGTATTCCGCCTCAATGCTGCGGGACGAATCTACGGCGTGACCTTTATTGACCACGGGCAGGGAATTGTGGCCAACGGCTCCCTGCTGGACCGAAGTTTCTCTGACAACGCCTTCGAACAGCAGTTCCATGCTGAAGCAAAGAGTAGTGGAGTCTCTCGGGAACCCTCGGAGCAGGAGAGGCCATCCTCAAAAGAATCTTTCCGGCCGGGGCCATCTATCCATCCGCTGGACGCTATTCTGGAATTGGCGGATGTGCAAGCCTGCGAAGAACAGCAACAAGTCTCCAAACGGAAAAAGAAGGCCGCGTATCAGGCGATTATAAAAAAGAAAAGGATGTTTGTGTTCATCAAACATCCTTTTCTTTTTTTGAAGGATAGTTTATCGGCGCAAAGAAATCCGATATGCTGATATTATATAACTTGCAGAGTTTAAGGATGGATAGCGTGCTTGGCATGGACGTCCCCGATTCATATCGGGATATGTCCAAATGCGTATACTCAATCACATCTTCTTGAGAATAGCCATATTCCGCACGTAATTGTTGCATACGTTCGATTAGGAGCCTCTGAAAGACCTGATCTTTTGTATTTTGTTCCCTTTGTATCCATTTTATTACAAAGGAAAGAGGCCTCTTATGTTTTTTTATACATGTGATTTCACGTGTATCCAAATATTTTGCCTAAATTTGTATCGTAGGAAATAATCGAGTGGTGAATTTCTCTTAATCTGAAAGTGTATTTGTTTATATGCATGCTGCAATAAACTTGGAGCAATAAAGAACGAGCAGACAAGAATATTTCCTTCAGATGCACTGAATAGAATTTCTTGTCAAGAAAACATAAGGGACGGCTAGCGGAATTAGTTCACGATAAATTCGTTGCTAAATCATAATCACATTTCGGCCGTCCCTTTTTTTTTATTTGTCAAGGAAATGGGGAAATAACAGAACGGCTATGGGAAGATAATCGCCGAGATCCTCTCTCAGGAGTTTTAGGCAGCGTTGAATTTCACGGGTAACCTTCCGGAACCGAGATGCCATAGCGTTGAGCAATCTCCTGATAGGTCTGATTCTCGAACCGATTTGCGATGAATATCTGGGCCGAGAGTTCCGGCATTTCGGCCAATCGCCGATGAAAAAATCTCCTCGACCTCGCTGCGGAAGAGAATCTTGGCCAAATCACACTCCTCAAGAGCGGCCAGATTTTCCCGGATGCTGCGCATCTCGAGTTGATAGATCTGCTGTTGTGTCATCAGATGCTGCTGCCGCGTGCGCAGGGCATCAATGCATTTATGCCGGATCATGCCGAGGATGTAGGCGGGAATATTTTCGGTCACGGGAACAATCTCTTCCCGCTTTTCCCAGAAGTGCATGAAACAGTCCGTGACCAGGTCTTCAGCGGCGGAGCGGTCCCGAAGATAGGAGCAGGCTATGAGTATGAAGCGGGGCTTGTACTCTCCATACAACCTGTCGAACTCATGCATCTCCATTCGCTGAATCATTCTTGTCCGGGAAGTTGATTTTCAAATCTCAAAGTTAAGATTTTTTCGAGAAAAAAATATAGCTTCTCTTGTTAATTATATAATTCATTGTCGTTCAAAAGTTTAAGTTTTGTAAATATTTATTGAATTTAATAAAAATATTTATTTGCAGACAATGCCGGAAAATGGTGGTAAGGATTGTTCCCGTCACTGACTATATAATAGAACAGCAGATAAAATTCATCCATTTATTACGATTGACTGCACATGGAACAGGAACTTTTATTCAGATATTTTCGGGGGCGAAACCTCTCAAGAGGAGGAAGAACGTATCTCTCCTGGGTGGAAGCCTCTCCGGCCAACCGGGCGGAATTCCGGAAAGCACACCTCCTTTTCGCGGGTTGGCCCTTTATGCACCGGCTCCTGCATCTGACACTGCCCGGCCGAAGCCTCGCCGCACCCCTTCTTCGGATTGCACGATATGCGGTTCGTACGGCGGCTGCCGTGATTGTGATGGTCGGAGCCGCCTACCTGGGAAAGGTTGTCTACCATCACTCGCTGGCAGAGCGTGAGATGTCTGTTTTCGTCCCGGCCGGGCAGCGGATGCAGGTGACCCTGGCGGATGGAACCCATGTACAGCTCAATGCTGGAACGACCCTTGAATATCCGGTTGTCTTTTCCAGCAAAACACGACGGGTCAAACTCTCGGGTGAGGCTTTGTTCGAGGTGACGCACGATCCATCGCACCCGTTCATCGTGGGAGACCTTTGCAACGGACATTCAGGTGCTGGGTACGAAATTCAATGTGTTGGCCGATTCCGAGAACGGACTGTTCTCGACCACGCTGGTTGAGGGCCGGGTCAAGGTGACCAGCCGCGCGACCCGGCCGAATCCATCATCCTGCAACCGAACGACCGGGTTGTCCTGGAGCATGGCCGGCTTTACAAGGAGCGCGTTCCCGATTTCGACGATTTGTGTTGGACGGAAGGGCTGATTCATCTCAAGAAGATGCCGTTCGATGAGTTGATGGCCATCTTCGAGCGTGCATTCGATGTCCGGATTGAGATCGAGCGGGAAACCTTGCCGCAGATTAACGTGATGAGCGGAGAGGTACGTATTTCGGATGGGGTGGATTATGCTCTGCACGTGGTCCAGCTCGTATCCACCGGGTTTACCTATACGCGTGATGAAAAGTCGAATGTGATTATGATACGATAATGTGATTGTGAATTTGGCAACGATTTATCCAGATTGTGCCTTTAAAAAAGAAATGCCTATGAGAAAATAAATCAATATAAACTCACAGACTGTTATCCAACGAAAAAAGGTCTGCAGATTTGGAGGAATCCGCAGACCGCAGATAATAGTCAGCCTAAAAACCTAAGTAACCTATTATCCTTAATTCTACAAAAGTATGGAAAAACAGGATTCGCCCAAAAAACGGAAGACTGTTTCGACTTGCCTTACTTGTTTGCCTGAGCTGTGCCCTCATTTACGGCCAAGGCCCAGACTGCCCGTATCACGCTGAATCTGCAAATGCGACCCTGGAGCAGGCGATGGACAAGATCAAGGCGCAGACACGGTATCTTTTCATCAATCGGAATGTGGAAGATCTGGAGAGCCGTAAGGTGAGTATCAATGTCTCGAATGAGTTAATCACCAAAGTTCTGGATCAACTGTTCACCCGTTCGACATCGGTTACGATATTGACGGACGCAGCATCTTCATTTATAAACAACAGGCCGCAGCGGCACGGCCGGTGCCGGTCTCCGGTCGCGTGACCGATGCCTCCGGGCAACCGATTATCGGTGCTTCGGTGATTGTGCGTGGCACAACGCTGGGTGTCTCGACCGATGTCGATGGTCGTTTTTCGCTGGAAGTGCCAGCCCCGGCGGCCTCGCAGACCCTCGAGGTGAGCTACCTGGGTTACGAAACGGCTTCGATTCCGGTCGGTTCGCGGACGTCGTTTGCCGTAACGCTTCAGGAGTCTTCGTCGGAGATCGAGTCGGTTGTGGTGACGGCCCTGGGCATCAAACGCGAAGAGAAGGCCCTTTCGTACAATGTCCAACAGGTCGGGGCCGAAGATATCACGACCGTGAAGGACGCCAACTTCATGAACTCGCTCGCGGGCAAGGTTGCGGGTGTGACGATCAACGCCTCGTCGTCGGGCGTGGGCGGTGCCACGAAGAAGGTGGTGCTGCGCGGTAACAAGTCCATCTCGCAGTCCTCGAACGCGCTGTACGTCATCGACGGTATTCCGATGTACAACTTCGGCGGCGGAGGAGGCACGGAGTTCGACTCGAAGGGAGCCACGGAGTCCATCGCCGATCTGAACCCGGAGGATATCGAGTCAATCTCGGTGTTGACGGGCGCTGCGGCCGCGGCCCTCTACGGTTCGAATGCGGCGAATGGTGCGGTGATGATTACGACGAAAAAGGGACAGGCCGGCGCCTTGAAGGTGACCCTTTCGAGCAATACGGAGTTTCTGAACCCCTTCGTGCTGCCGGAGTTCCAGAACCGCTACGGAACTGGGTTGAACGGTTCGAGTTCGGGTTCCGCCGTCTACAGCTGGGGCGCGAAACTCCCCCCCGGCTGCGCAAACCGGTTATACGCCCAATGATTTCTTCGAGACGGGCCATGTCTATACGAACGCCTTCACACTTTCGGGGGTACGGACCGCAACCAGACCTCTATTTCTCGGCTGCTGCGGTCAATTCCGACGGCATCATCCCGAACAACGCCTACGACCGTTACAACTTCACGTTCCGCAATACCAGCTATTTCCTGAAGGATAAGCTGCGTTTTTGACGCCTCGGCAAGCTACATCTACCAGCAGGACCAGAACATGACCAACCAGGGTGTCTATTCGAACCCGCTGGTCCCGGCCTACCTCTTCCCGCGGGGAACGGATTTCGATGCCTACCGAATCTTTGAGCGCTACAATCCGGCTTCGAAACTGATGGAACAGTTCTGGTCTTCAGACCTCGAGGGTGGTGACCTGCGCATGCAGAACCCCTACTGGATTGCCTACCGCAACCTGCGTAACACGGACAAAAAACGCTATTGCTGTCGTTTTCGGCGTCGTACGACATTCTGCCGTGGCTGAATGTCGCCGGGCGTGTCAGGATCGACAACGCCAACTCGCTCTACACGCAGAAGCTCTACGCCTCGTCGAACACCACGATCACCGACGGCGGCAAGAACGGCCACTACACCGAGCAGCGCGAATACGATACGCAGACCTATGCCGACGTGATGCTGAACATCAACAAGACTTTCGGCGACGATTGGTCGCTCCAGGCCAACGTCGGCGCCTCGCTCAACAACATCAAGACCGACCTGCTCTCTTATCGCGGTCCCATTCAGGAAAACGGCCTCCCGAATGTCTTCAACGTCTTCGACCTCGACGATTCGAAGAAGCGCGCCGAGAAGACCGGCTGGCAGGAGCAGACGCAGTCGATCTTCGCCTCGGTGGAGGTAGGGTGGAAGCAGATGCTTTACCTTACGGTGACGGGCCGCAACGACTGGGCCTCGCAGTTGGCCGAGTCGCCCGAATCGTCGTTCTTCTATCCGTCGGTGGGTCTTTCGTGGGTGCCCACGTCGCTTTGGGACATGGGCCGTGCGCTGACTTATCTGAAAATCCGCGGTTCGATTGCCTCGGTGGGTATGCCCTTCCCGCGCCATTTGACCATCCCGACCTACGAGTACGACGCCACGAACAAGGTCTGGACCGCCAAGATGCACTATCCGGATCGGCGACCTCTATCCGGAACGGACCCGCACCTACGAGTTGGGTCTCGACGCCCGGCTGTGGCGCCACATCAGCCTCTCGGCGTCGTGGTACCGGGCCGACACCTACAACCAGACCTTTGACCCTCAGATCTCCGTATCGTCGGGCTACTCGACCATCTACCTGCAGACAGGTCATGTCCGCAACACGGGTGTTGAACTCTCGGCCGGGTATGACAACACGTGGCGGGATTTCCGCTGGTCGACGAACTTCACCTTCTCGTGGAACCGCAACGAGATCGTCGAACTGGTCCACAACTACAAGCATCCCGAAACCGGCGAATATATTACCAAGGACCGATTGGAGATCAAGGGACTGGGCAAGGCGAAGTACATCCTCAAACCGGGCGGCACGCTGGGCGACCTCTACACCAACTCCGACCTCGTCTATAACAAGGAGCGGTTACATCGAGGTGGACAAGAGCGGCAACGTGGCCGTCAAGGATGACTACATGGAGGATATTTACCTCGGTTCGGTCTTCCCGAAGTACAACCTCGCGTGGCGCAACGACTTTTCGTGGAAGGGGCTGAATCTCGGCCTGCTCTTTACGGGCCGGATCGGGGGCGTCTGCTACTCGGCTACGCAGGCCAACCTGGACCTGTACGGTGTCTCGGAGGCTTCGGCCGCAGCACGCGATGCCGGTGGCGTCCTGATCAACGGACGGGAGACGATCGACGCCCAGAAGTGGTATCAGGCCATCGGCGCCCAGTCGGGACTCCCGCAGTATTACACCTATTCGGCGACGAACTTCCGCCTGCAGGAGCTTTCGCTGGGTTACACGCTCCCCGCGAAGTGGTTCCGCGACAAGATGCGGATGACCGTCTCGTTCGTCGGGCGCAATCTCTGGATGATTTACTGCAAGGCACCGTTTCGACCCCGAGGCCGTGGCCTCGACGGGGCTGAACTACCAGGGCATCGACTACTTCATGATGCCATCGCTGCGCAGCCTGGGCTTTAACGTCAAATTCCAATTCTAAATGAACAGCAAGACCATGAAAACTACGAAACATAACGTGCAGCGGCTGCTGCTTGCGGTCATGCTGCTCGGCATGGCTGCCTGTACGGGCGACTTCGCGGACATCAACCGCAATCCCAACGAAGTGACCGACGAACAGTTGCAGGCCAACAACTACAAGATCGGTACAATCTCAAGACCCTGCAGGGTCTCGTTGTCCCGACCCAGGAGCACATGTATCAGTTCCTGGAGAGCCTCGTCGGAGGTCCCTATGCGGGCTATATCGGCGCCACGGTCGACTCCTGGCAGAACAAGTTCGAGACCTTCAACCCTTCGGCCGACTGGCGCAAGTGGCCCTTCGTGAATGTCATCAGCGAAACCTACCCGGCCTACCGCGCCATCGTCAACGGCACGGACGACGTGACGGCTCACGCCCTGGCCGCCATCTGCCGCATAGCGATCATGCAGCGCGTGACGGATTCCTACGGTCCGATTCCCTACACGCAGATCATGGCCGACAAGACCGAATCACTCGAGGTGGCCTACGACACGCAGCAGGAGGCTTATGCGGCGATGTTCGAGGAGCTCGACGCAGCGATTGCCTCGCTGGAGGACAATCTCACGCTGCCGTCCGACGCCTTCGGCCGCTACGACGGGGTCTATGCGGGCAATATCGCGCAGTGGCTGAAGTTCGCCAATTCGCTGAAGCTGCGCATGGCGATGCGCCTGACCTACGTGGACGAGGAGACCGCCCGCACGAAGGCCGCCGAAGCGATTGCCGGGGGCGTCATCACGACGAATGCCGACAATGCGCGGATGCAGACCGGTCGGACAACCGCATGACGCTGATCTACAACGACTGGGGCGACCACCGCGTCGGGGCCGACATCCTCTGCTACATGAACGGCTACAACGATCCCCGCCGCGAGAAGATGTTTACGACTGTAACCCTTGTGGAGAACGGACAGGAGGTGCAGGGTTACGCCGGCATCCGTATCGGCATCAACGTGTCGAGCAAGGCCACGGCGGTTTCCGCCTATTCGAACATGCTCATCACGGGGACGGATCCCTACCTGTGGATGAATGCCGCGGAGGTGACCTTCCTGCGTGCGGAGTACGAACTGCGCTGGGGCTCGACAGAAAACGCCAGGACGTTCTACGAGGATGCCATCCGGACTGTCGTTCGAGGAGCGGGGTGCGAGCGGTGCCGACGCCTACATTGCCGATGCCCGCATACGCCGGCGGCCTATGTCGACCCGATTGGCCGCTATTCGGTTTCGACGCCGCAGAGTAGTGTGACGATTGCCTGGGACGACAAGGCCACGGATATCGAGACAAACCTCGAAAAAGATTATCACCCAGAAGTGGATTGCCATCTTCCCGCTGGGGACCGAGGCGTGGGCCGAACACCGCCGGACGGGTTATCCGCGGTTGCTTCCGGTGGTGGAGAATGCCAGCGGCGGCACGGTGGACTCGTCGCTTGGGGCGCGGCGCCTGCCGTACCCGGTGGAGGAGTACACCGAGAATCCGACGCACCTCCAGGCGGCCATTGCCGATCTGAACAGCGAATCCGTCAACGGCGCGGGCGACACGCAGGGAACCCGCGTATGGTGGGACCGCAAAAACCTTCAATGACCAACGCCATGAAAAACCATATCGAATCACCAATCTGTTCCGCTGCATGGCAGTCTCGGCGCTCGCTTTGGGGCAGCCGCCGCATGCAGCGACTGGACCGAAACGGAGGCTGTCGAGCAGCAGGTCCAGCGCCCCGCAGATCAGGATCCGGCCTTCTGGGCGGAGTATACGGCCGCACTGAGCGAATACAAGCAGAGCCCGCATTTCCTGACCTACGCCCGGCTCCATAACTCGCCGAGCCCCTCGACGGGCGAGCAGGACTACATGCGCTGCCTGCCCGACTCGCTGGACATCGTGACGCTGACCAATGCCGACAACTTCTCGCGCTTTGACGCCGAGGACATGGTCCGATGCACGAAAAGGGGAACCCGGGTGCTCTACCAGGTGGACTACGCCGCACGCAAGGCGGAATTTTTTCGGGCGAGACGGCCCTCAAAACCTACCTCGACGGCGTTATTGCCGCGGTAGCTGCCAACGATCTGGACGGCTACTCGTTCACCACGGACCCGCTGGATGCCACGGCTACGGCTTCGATTGTTGCCACGCTTTCGGCGGCCAAAACGGACGGCCAGCTGCTGGTCTATGAGGGTAATCCGCTCTTCGTGGCCGAAGCCGACCGCGCGAAGCTGGACTATGTGGTCCTCGATACCGAGGCGACGACCGACATCACGACCCTGAAACTGCAGGTGGCCAATGCCACGGGCTATGCGGGTATCGCGGCGGAACGGCTGCTGCTGGCGGCTGCGGCCGGGCTCCGCTCTACGACGAGGATGTCGTCGAACATGCCGCTATCACGGAAATGGCCGAGCGGGTTGTATCGCTCGGGCCGCTGGCCGGACTTGCCGCCTACGACATCGACAACGACTACTACGATGTCGAGCGCAACTACCCGCTGCTGAGCGACGCCATCCAACTGTTGAATCCTTCCAAATAGTGAACCATGAAAACACGGAAAAATATGCTGTTGCTGGCCTGCATCGGAATGGTTGCGGTCCAGACGGCCTGCACCAACTACGACGCCGACGACCACAAGTTCGGCAACGTGGTCTACCTCGACGTGGCGGACGACCTCCGAGGTGCAGGCGGCAACAATCAAGAATACGCTCGATGTCTTCGATCGCACCTTTGCGGCGACGCTGGCCTATCCGTCGGATCAAGATGTGACGCTCTCCGTGACGGTCGATCCGTCGCTGGTTGAGCGCTACAACGTCCGCTACGGCACGTCGTGGCCGATGCTTGATGCGAAGTATTATACGCTGTCGGCCGAAACCGCAACGATCGCCGCGGGCAAAACGACCTCCGAGACGCTGACGCTCCACCTGCAGAACCTGCTGGGCGAGGGTGCCGACCAGACCGGGGCCCTGCCGCTGGACGAAACCTACCTCGTGCCGGTGACGATCTCGCAGTCGTCGGTTCCGACGCTGGGCCTCCTCGTCGACGGTCTGGTACGTCGTCAAGCGCTCGTCGAACATCACCACCGCGGCGCAACTCGGCTCCGGGAACTGGATCAACTTCCCGACGCTCGACAAGTACGGCGCCAACAGCAAGGCCTGGAACGGCCTCACGGCCATGACCTATGAGGCGCTGATCTATATCGACGAGTTTGCCACCTCGACCGTCACCTCCGGAGGAACACCAATGCCGTCAATATCTCCTCGGTGATGGGTGTCGAGCAGTACCTCCTGCTGCGTATCGGCGACACGAACTTCGAACGTCAGCAACTGCAGTTCGACGGTTCGGGCAGCCGGCTCGAAATTCGGTAAGTTCCCCGAGCGCGATGCTACGAAGAACCTCTCGGCCGGACAGTGGTACCATGTGGCCTGCATGACCTACGACCAGGCAACCCGCCGCGTCTGCGTCTATGTCAACGGCGAGGCAGAGCGAGGGCACCGAAATGGGTCTCCACCTCATGAATGAGGATACGCGCATCAACCTCGCCATGCGGGCCCTCTACGACTACTATCTGAAGAATCCGGGACGGAGCCGACAAACGAGTAAAAAGTACGGCGGTTTCGGTGCCGCCTACCAGTTCTTCATCGGCAAGTCGTATAACGAGTACCGGCCGCTGAACGGCAAGATCGCCGAGGCGCGCGTCTGGTCCGTGGCGCGGACCCCCGAGCAGATTTGGGAGAACATGTACGAAATCGCCGATCCCGAGAGCGACCCGACCCTCTTGGGCTACTGGAAATTCAACGAGGGGGCCGGCAACACGGTCAAGGACTACTCGATGTACGGCAACGACGGCGTGGCCGAGACCGACATCGTATGGCCCGCCGGCATTGAGATTCCGAAAATCAACGAAACGGAGGAATAACTATGAAACGGAACTATGATATGAAACAGGAATCTTTTGTATTCCTGATGGCCATGGGGGGCGCTCTTATTGGCCTCCTGTGAGGCGGATCCGGTAGATACGACACGTGGAGAACTCCCCGACAGGGAGCCGCTGGAGAATACCTATGCACGTCTGAGAAGCACGCGGTCTGCAACAAATATCGCAGTGATAGGCCTTACCGAGGGGAATTCTACGGATGAGGATTATATCTATTGCGGTTTGACGCAAGCTGCAAAAACGACATGCAAGTGTCTGTTCACGCCGATATGGATCTTGTCGAGGTCTATAATCAAAAGTATGGAACAGAATTGGAGCCCTTCCCCAGTGAGAATGTCGAATTTTCTGAAATGGGGAATCTCCATATTGCCGCTGGTGAAAAATTCTCAGATCGAATTACCGTGTCAGTTAAATCGGATGGAATAGCAGAAGGCACCTATCTCCTCCCGATTGCAATTGCATCGGACAATGTCGCTTTTCCCGAAGAGAATCAGGTAATCTATTATGGTGTCAAAGTTCGCAGTGTTTCAGTTGGAGAATATGATCTCGACACGGATTATGTCTCTGTCTTTTTATCTGAATACGACCGATTATCAGCCCCTGCTGGCGGATATATGGGCATTGGAAAAAGATCGAAATGCCTTCTTTCCAAACCCTGTGGAAGCATCTGTTGGGAAATATCATCAATCTGCGTGTGGTGAGAATCGGATATGACGCAACCACTGGCCGTGCCTTGTTGGACCTCAATTCGGACATTCGCTATGTTCTGGAACATACCGACAAATATATTCGTCCGTTGCAGGACAAGGGGCGTAAGGTCTGCCTTTCGATCGAAGGCAGCAATTCTGGATTGGGTTTCTGCAATCTCTCGGATACGCAGATTACTGATTTCGCAGCACAAGTCAAGTCCTGTCTTGAAACCTATGACCTTGACGGAGTGAACCTCTGGGACCGCAATTCCGGGTACGGAGAGGTGGAGGAAATGCCGGAGACCAACACGACCTCCTATCCAAAACTCATCAAGGCCCTGCGCGAAACACTCGGTTCGGATAAGTTGGTAACGCTCACTGATTACGAGGAGCCTACCGAATATTTCTGGGATACCGAAGCAACCGGCGGAATAGAAGTCGGGCAATACCTCGACTATGCCTGGTCCGGATATATGGATCCCAATGAAGAATTACAGATTGTCGATCCGTATGTGGATGCAGATATGGCAGCTCAAAACGGTGTTATATTGCATGATCGAAAAGCGATTGCGGGTCTGCCCAGAGAGCGATTTGGTTCAGTAGCCATGCCTTGGTATCCATTAACTGGATCCATTATGAACGATCCGAATATGACTGGTTTTATCAATGTTGGTATGTGGGGGATGTTGTTCCCGGAAAGAAGTAAGGTCGTAGTATATAATGATCTGATTACTCGTATTCAAGGTGCAGATTGGGAGGGCGCAATGAAGATGGTTCCAGACTTATTTTGGGGCATTGCATTCGGTGAAGGGGCTTTTGAGGGAGCCTATTATTATCAAACAGATCTCCTTAATACATACAATGGAGGAGTCCCATTTCAATATAATCATTTAGTAAAGGATTGGTAATACTCGATAGGACTTATGTCCATCTTAAAACTACATTATTCTAACCTAAATTCACAGAAATTATGAAACAACATCTTTTAACTTTGGCAACGATTCTGTTTGCAGCAGGTGCTCTGTTCACTTCGTGTACAAACGATCCGGAGGAACCGCAGATCCAGTCTGACGGGACTCAAATCTCGACCCTGCGCTTACGGAGACAAGTCTCCGAAGATTATGGTCTATGTGGAAACAAACGATGTCAATCCGCTCAATGCCCTTTGCTGGGAAATGAATGGCGAAAAAATTCATCGACATTCTCAATCTCTTTGCATCGAACATCCATAAGGATTCCGATGGATACCCGACGGTTTATCTCAACGACAAACTGACCCGTATTCTGGAGCCCGATCCCAACAATCCGACGACAACAGGTTTCCACAAGTATGTGAAACCGTTGCAGGAGGAAGGTATCAAAGTCTGCATGACCTCGCTGGGTGACTGGCAGGGAATTGGTGTCGCCAATTTGACCCCTGAAATGGCAGACCGATATGCCGATATTCTGGTTTATTGCGTTGATCGCTATGGTTTGGATGGTATCAATTTTGATGATGAATACGCCAACTATTCATCGCAACTTTCTGGATCATACTCTCATGTAATCAAGGCTCTTCATGCCAAACTCGATGCCAAATTTGGTGCAGGTAACAAACTGATTACGGTATTCCAGTGGGGTAACTACAACCAGATTGATGTTATTGCCGGTGGCATGATTGATTATGCAGATCAAGGTGTTTTTTGGACCTAATGAATTTTATTCGTCAAGTAGTATTTTGGTGTGACGAACGATCGTTGGATGCCTCAGGCGATTCAATTGGGGACCAACTATCTTTCGTATTTCTTAACTCAGATTACGAATCGATCATCTCAGGCAGCAAGCGGAAATTATGCGGGTATTATGATGTTCAATCTTCGTCCGAGCAATGACCAGAGCCCGCTGCCGGTATTCCAGGCTATTGCAAATGGAGCATACAACAGTGCAACTGTTTCCAGTGTAAGCTCTCCGTATACTCAGGATTGGGAGTTTATTCCCAGCGGTTTCGAACTGACGAAGGACAATGTGCCTGCCTACCAGCCTACCTATACGGGAAACTAACCTCTCGCAATGTGATGTAAGTCCGTATATCGAGTAATCAAGCTAAAAGTACCACCGCCGCGCATCGTTGCGATGTGCGGGCTGTTTATAAAAAACAAATAATCTTGTGCTCTATGGCCTTTTGGATTTAGCTATGGGGGTTATTGGAAAAGCAGCGACTTATGTCGGGAATAACTATGTAAAAACTGAATCTCATTTGGGGGCCAAACCATCATCCGCAATGATTGTGATTTGCCCTAAATAAAAAAAAGCTGCCGTATTTTTAGTCCGCATATCGAGTAATCAAGCTGTACCACCGGCTTTGATGTCGCTCATGCTTCTAACGGCAGCTTTATATGGTTCACAAAAAAGGCACGAACTCAACCCATACCACCCGAGGCTCGCAAAAACCCGACGAAATGATAGGTTGATTCGTGCCTGTTTACACGAACCACCTATCATCCTATTCGTCTCATAAAATTTTGCGATTTCGGGTGGTGACGATAGGATTACGCACAATCATATTCTGATTGCTTTTGCAAAAGATAAACATAATAATTGAGAACTAAAAAATAACAGATATAAATCCCGAAAATCCAGCCAACTTAAACACAATGTATAAATTGCTTATTTTTATACATTGTGTTTCTCTCACAGTCCTGGTCATGCAAAAGAGTGTTAAAAGGCTTGAGAAATGTGATTTTATTATGCAACTGTTTTCTTTGATTGACAAGCCGTTGTGTGATAATGATCGGAAAAAGCCTAAATGTTGCATATAATCGTTTTATCAATCGCATTCAGCAAATATCCAAACAGGATGGGTGTTCAAGGCTGGACTCGTTGCAGTTGTTGGCCCGGATTCGCGAGACTTTAGTTCAACTATTGGAGAACTACAACGATTCTACCTCGCTGCAGTACCTGTTGATCCGCTCATCGCTCTCTTTGGTGGACTTCGAGCAGCGGATGATTTACCTGCAGCTCAAGTATCCAGGGATTCGGGAGATTGCCACGCAACGGCGCCACTCGCCGCTGAAAATTTCGAAGCGATTTACCAATTCCGATCTGATGGAGGTAATCGCTGCCTTGTCGGCTGTGGGGTTCTTCTGCCAGCAGGACGATTCTCCGGCCACCTTCATGCAGATTACGCGCGAGTTCGAGACGCTCTGCAATACGAGTTTCAAGAATCCCGATAACTGCCGCTGGGCCATTCTGAACCGCAAGAACCGCCTGACCCACTTTCTCGATACGCTGCGGGGCACGCTGGTTGAGTTAAGCCAAAAGTAAACCCTTTCTTCCCGGATGGCCGTTCGACCGTTCGGGATTTTTGCTGGATGAGGTAGTAAGCACCCCTCCCTGCCGGCCATCCGCGGCCTTGGGAGGTCCGTGGGGACAGCCAGCCTCATTCCTTCGTTATCTTGCCGCCCTTAAACCGACAAGTATGCAGCAGGAGGATGATTTGCGGGCATTGGAGAAGATCGTCCAGTTTGCCCGGGCCCTGGGAATCGTGTTTCTGGGTCTGAACAGTTACTGGTTCTGTTACGACTGGTTCGCACACCACGCGCTGACCGCTCCCGTCGTGGACCGAATCTTCTCGAACCTTCAACAGTCGACCGGGCTCTTCACCTGGTCATCTATCACGAAATTTTGTGCCCTTTTCTTTCTGGTGCTGGGGTGCTACGGCACACGCAGCGTGCGGGACGGGAAACCTTCGAAGCGGCAAATTCTCCTCCTGGCGCTGACCGGTTCCTTCCTGCTCTTTGGCAATGACCCGCTGCGGAGCCTTCCCGTGGGGCTGGAGGTCCGCTTCTGGAGCTATGTGCTGACCCTGCTGGGCGGCTACCTTGCGCTGCTGACCGCCGGGGTGTGGGTCCGCCGCCTGCTGCATACGACCCTTGCCCGCGATCCCTTCAACGAGGACAACGAGAGCTTCGAACAGGAGGCGCGTCTGCTCGAAAACGAATACTCGGTCAACCTTCCGACCCGCTACTATTATCGGGGCGAGTGGCGGCCGGGGATGATTAACGTCATCAACCCCTTCCGGGCGACGATGGTGCTGGGGACCCCCGGCTCGGGCAAGTCCTATGCCGTGGTGAACAGCTACATCCGCCAGCAGATCGAGAAGGGCTTCGCGATGTATATCTACGACTTCAAGTTCGACGACCTGTCGCTGCTGGCCTACAACCACCTGCTGCGCCATCTGGATTCTGGTACCTGAAAATCTATGACAACGGACATTATTGTACCTTCCCGCACGCCATCGAGTTTCTGTGCCAACCTCTCGAAAAGATTTTCCCGATTCTTTCATCTTATCCCGAACTGGAAAACTACCTCTCACCCTTTATGGATGCGTGGAAAAGCAATGCGCAGGATCAGTTGCAGGGACAGGTGGCATCGGTGAAAATCCCGCTCTCGCGTATGATCTCTCCGCAGCTCTATTGGGTGCTTACGGGCAATGACTTTCACACTCGACATCAATAACCCTGAGGGCCGAAAATCCTCTGCATGGGCAACAACCCCGACCGGCAGAGCATCTACGGCGCGGCGCTGGGACTCTATAATTCGCGCCTTATCCGGCTTATCAATAAAAAGGGGAAATTGAAATCGTCGCTTATCATCGACGAACTACCGACGATTTATATCCGGGGGCTGGATAACCTCATAGCCACGGCCCGCTCGAACAAGGTCTCCGTCTGTCTGGGATTTCAGGACTTTTCGCAGTTGGAGCGCGACTACGGGGAGAAAGAGGCCAAGGTCATCACTAATACTGTGGGCAATATCTTCTCGGGACAGGTCGTGGGCGACACGGCCCGCACCTTGTCGGACCGCTTCGGCAAGATCGTGCAGCTGCGCGAGTCGCACTCGGTATCGAACGAGAACATCACCACCTCGACCAATACGCAGTTGGAAACACTGATCCCTGCCTCGAAAATCTCCAACCTCACGCAGGGCATGTTCGTCGGCTCGGTCGCCGACAACTTCGACGAGCGTATCGAGCAGAAGATCTTCCATGCCGAGATCGTCATCGACAACGATAAGGTCAAGGCGGAAACAGCAGCCTATGTCCCCATTCCCGAAATATCCTCTTTTGTCGGTGAGGACGGCAAGGATCACATGGAGGAGATCGTCAAAGAGAATTATTACCGTGTCAAAGCCGACGTTGCGGAGCTTGTCCGCCGGGAGATCGCACGTATCGAAGCCGATCCGGATCTCGCGAAACTTTTACCCAAGAAAAAACCGTAATTTTTGCCTCGGTGCGGACTGGAGCGGACTGCGCAGGACATGGGCATCGACGAAAATTCATGCTTTTATATTCGCGGCATGAACCTTTTGTTTCACTTAAAACATTTTGTGTTATGCCCGAAGAAAATCAGAATCAAAAACCGATTCAGACCCCCCGAACAGGCCGATCCGAAGTACAAGGAAACGCTCCTGCTCTACAACGAGCAGAACGGCGCCGTGGAGGCCGTCTCCGACCTCAAACAAAGCGGTAACCAATACAAGGCCATTACGACCTCAACCGCTCACGGCCAACAAACCGGCCTTCTACGAACTGCGGAACAGCTCCGCCGTGGGCGCCTTCATCAAGGGCTTCATGTCGCAGGAGAACGCCAAGCCGTTTCATTTTCTGAAAGTCGCCGCCGACAAGGCCAGCGAAGTCACACAATCGCTGCTGCGCCTTGCCGACAATCCCAAAGACCCTGAGGGCCTCAAAGCCCTTTACGATCATCGCGTCACCTCGTACCAGCTCGAAAAAGTCAAATTCGACACTCCGGATCTGAAGTTGCAGGAGCTGAAAGAGATGGGCATCATCGTCACTCCCAAAGAGCTGGAGGCGATGAAGCACGGCCTTCCGACGACGGAACCCTGCATGACGTGACCCTCAAGATCGGCAATATTCCCGTCGCCAGGTCAGTTCGCCCTGCATCCCTATAAGCGACATGAACGGTGATGTGCAGGTCGGTCTGACGAGTGCCCTTCCGCGTCCGGAGTTCGAGCGCGAAGAGTACCGGATGATGTTCTCCACAGTGAGAAGGAGCAGCTGTTGGCCGGGAAAGACCCCCGACCGGCTGTACGAACTTCCCAATCCGCACACGGGAGAGAAGGAGTGGTGCTTCGCCACGCTGAATCCCGCGACGAACCGCCTTGTCACCATTCCGAAAAACGAAGTTCCCGATCTGCGTTATTTCAACGGCGTGCGTCTGGATGATACGCAGCAGAACGAACTCGCCTCGGGAAGCCGTGTGCAGGTCGAAGGCTGCTCCATGCGCGGCAGCGACATCACCTATTCAGGCAAAGTGGGCTTCGATGTCCTCTCGAACGAATACAAGATGACCGACTACCGTTACAGCAAACCCTATATCCTCTCGCAACTCGAAACAGCTCGACGACCGGCAGCTCGCGGCCCTGCTGAGCCCCGAAGGTCTGGACTGTTCGAAGGAGAAGGAACATCCCATTCTGGGCAAGAACGGCAAGGCGCTGAATTGTATCCTGCGTATCGACCCCCGCTCAACGGCGTGGTCTACGACTTCACGCAGCAGCGCCGTCAGGAGCAACAGGACAAAGCAGGAGTCAGAAGGCAAAAGCAGCCAGGAGCAGGAAGCGGGATCAGGGAGGGCCGAGCCGGTCGCAAACGCTAATCCGCTCCTGCGATGGAAACCCCCGATGAAAAATGGTTCCGGGAGCGCCTGCGGCATTTCCTCGAAATACGCCATCCTCCGCGCTCAGTTCCACCATGTGATGATCGAGCGGCGCAGCCGATTGGCATTCGAAAGCTACAGCCAAAGCCTTGAACTGGGGTGTGCCGTTCGACCAGCCGATCCGTGTTGCCGATCAAAGTCCTGTTCCGCGGTCTGCTCTTCTCGCCCTACGATACGGTCCATCTAATCCTCGCCACGGACTTCCCGATCATTCCGGAAAACCAACGACAGGACGATCGCCCTGCGACTGGTGCGTATCTGCGCTCCGATCTTTCGGGCCTACGATCTGAAAGACGACTTTTCGGAACGTCCGGAATTCCGGCAGCTCAAGGAAGAACTCCGCACTGGCATCCGCACATGGATCGACGAGAACGGCGTTCCCGGCTACCGCAGCCCGGCGCGCAAGGAAAAGCCGCCTGTCCCATACTCCGAACAACCCCGATATCCAAAACGCAACAAGCGTAAATAGTTCATTCACTTAATTTCTTATTACACGATGAAAAAGATTCTTTTTGCTGCGGCCGCCATAGCCGCCGCCCTGTTCGCCTCGTGCGACAAAGACAATGGCACAATCAACCCCGCGCTGCCTGAGACCTCCGACGGCGCACGGATCGCCATCACGCTCACCGGAGCGGACGAGGCCGACACCCGCGCGTTCTTCGACGCTTCGGCCAAGGCCGAGTCGTGGGAATCCTCGCTCTCGTCGCTCTCGGTCTTCGCCTTCGACAACGGCGGAGCCCTTATCATCCGCCGGGACTTCACCTCGTCGGAGCTCTCGTCCAAGTCTGCGACCTTCTCGCTTCCCAAATCTGCAGCAGGCACCGAGTGCTCGTTCTACGCCGTTGCGAACTACGACGCCTCGTCGGCCAAGACCCGCGCAGCCCTTACGGCTTTGGTGGAGAAGTCGGCCGCCGACTATAACGGCACCTTCGCGGATGTCTCGACCAAAGGGCGCTGCGCTCGGGCGGCTTTGTGATGTCGGGCTCGACGACCAAGACCGTCGGTGCGGTGAATACCTCGACGCAGGTAGGCATCTCGCTGAAACGCACGGTGGCGAAGGTTGCCCTGCAGACCTCGATTGCCCCGGAGTTCTCGGAGAAGTATCCCGGCTCGATCACGATCAACTCGGTGAAGCTCTCGCGTGCCGCTTCGCAGTCGCTCATCGTGGCCGGCGAGCCCTCGACGGGGTGCCATGAGCTACACCCATACCCAGACCCCGGTACGGCTTCGTCGAAGTACAACAGCCTCTTCTACCTCTATGAAACAGGGGACGCTTGATGCCGGAAACCGCGTGCAGCTGGAGATCAACGCGACCTACGACAGCGACGGCAGCAGCTCGACGAGCGATGACCGTTCGGATGTAACCTATTCGGTCGAGCTGACGGGCAAGGCTGCGGGTCAGATCCTCCGCAACGGCTACTACCGGGTTGCCGCCAATATCACGGGTCTTGTGGGGCAGGATTGCCAGGTATCGGTAACGGTTGCTGACTGGGAGACTCCCGTCACGCAGTCGGTGGATCTGGGCGCCTAATCCATGTGTTGCGGGTCCCGCCTTGCCCCGAGGGTCGGACGGGACCCCTTTTCTAACCTTTCAAACACTGACTGTTATGAAACGAATCCAGCAGCTGCTGTTCTTTTTTTGACAGCAACCCTTGTGACTTTAACCAGTTGCCACAAGGATTCGACGGAAGAGTACTTTGCGCCTCGCAGCGTTACGGTAGAAATAGCCGTACGCCCCGATGCGATGATCGGTTTGACCCGTTCGACGGACGAGATGGCAATCCGCGATGTCAATCTCTATCTGTATGCCAAGAAGGGCGCTATGGTTTTGCATCGCTATTTTGTCTCCCGGCAGTTTAGCTTCGAATGTCCGCCCGGAGATTATATGCTATATCTTATTGCGAATGCCCGTGAAGATCTGGGTGAGCTGGATGAAGCGCAACTTGAAGATTATGCGATTCACTGGCAAGGCTCATACGAAGAGCTTCCGATGACGACATGCCAGGAACTTTCCATCACGACAGGTTCCGGTACAACGCAGAGCTTGTCGATTGAAGTAACACGCCAAGTGGCCAAGGTTGCCTGCAATATAGCCGTGGCGTCTGCCGTCCGGGATATTCACCTTGAATCGGTCCAATTTTGCAACCTCCGCAGCAGGCCCGTCCCTTTAGTGACGGCTCTCCATCGGATCGAGCGGAGAATTATGCCAAAGGACCGTTGACGGAACTCTCCGAAGCGGAGGCTGCGACCTGCACGCTGACCGGTTACATGCTTGAAAATCGGCAGGGCGAGGTCCCTCTATTTCCGATCAACGGGAGAAAAATCCGGATCATGCGCCGCGATACGCCACGTTCCTGATGATTCGCGCAACGCGCAACGGCAAGGTATTGGCCTATCGCGTCTATTTGGGCGAGAACAATACGACGAATTTCGATGTTCGCCCCAATACATTCCATACGTTGCATATTACGATACTCGGGGACAATGAGGTGGATACCCGGGTGAACAGCTATACGGTATCGGTTCACGACGATATCGAAGAGGAGGGTTTTGGCGGATATTGCTGTCAGGACTCCCAGAGAGAGTTGATTGTGACGGTGGACGGAACAAATAACGATCTGCTTCTCGAATGCGAAGTTGCGGTAGAGGAGGGTGATGCCGATGCTCTTTACGTCGACCGGGAGCAGGTTGGGGATTCTCAAACACTGCAATTGTATCGTTCCAATGGCAGCAATAACTATGGAATCGACTATGCTCCGCAAGTTTACGATGCTTCGAACAATCGGCTGACCTATACCGTTACGGTGCGTGACGAGTATGATTTTCAGCAGATATTTCGCTTTACGCACCGTTATGCCAACATGCTTGGAGTCTATACCAGTACGGCGACTATGCCCGATGGCAACGGCAAAGGATTGGTCACGGCCGACGGGGAGTTGTATTCACAACCTTTACGGGTGCTTCGGAAAACCTGTTGGTCCTTTGCGACGGAGATGGGTGTATGCTTCGGGCGACGGCTGTGGCAGGATACAAATTCGCTGGCTGGTATTCCGATCCGGCTTTTACGAAACGCCTCTCGTCAGTTGCCGAGTACCATTATGTTCCGACGACCCACAGAGGTTCTATTTTTGCCCGATTCCAAATAGATGGCCACACACACCGTTGGATGGTAATGGGACTGCCAACTGCTACATTGCGCGAGCACTCAATACGGGATATTCATTCAATGCCCGTGTAAAAGGGCAATGGCAAATCTACAACGGGAATTACCGCCTCTGCGCTTAACGGTACGACCGCCCGGGTGATTTGGGAGAGCGGCACAGGATTCGGGAGCGTTGTCCGCTATGCGATATATGATCATGGGCGGATCTATTTTTTCGACCGGTACGACTCATGGCAATGCCGTCATCGGCCTCTTTGACGACCGGGATCGGTGCATCTGGTCGTGGCATATCTGGGCTGTGGATTATGAACCGTTCCATACGGCCCAGACCTACTCGACGGGAGCCGTCTTCATGGACCGCAACCTCGGTGCGGAGTCTACCGCGACATCCGATGTCGTAAGCAAGGGCCTCTATTTCCAGTGGGGACGCAAAGACCCTTTCATCTACCCCAAAAGAAAACCGGAAGTCCGATAATAAAACACCCGCCACGACATGGAATCTTCAGGGATATGAATTTGAGGTCCACAGTCACTATACGGGGAATTATCCGCTGAGCGACTATTCGATTGCCTGGAGTCTGGAACATCCGACATCGTTTATCGGTTCTGCTCCGAAACCCTGCCGGCAGCAATCCGGTTTATTTCTCTACCTGGCTGGTTGATTACAGCCCCTATCTGTGGGGTTATCCTTCCGGAAAAAGACCATTTACGATCCCTGTCCTCCGGGGTGGAAAGTTCCTGCGTCCAGTGCATGGGACAAGACCGTGTTCAAGAAGGCGTCGGGTATTACCTCCTGGGGATGGTATATGTATTATAACGGTACGGCAACCTCATTTTATCCCTTCAATGGCTATTTGGAGGACTCGTCGGGAACTCTCCAGTATTATGTGCCGGCATCATGGACCCGGATGTGGACCAGTGACCCGAGCTCATCGGGAGCGCAAACAGCCAAGTCTGTAGATGTTCTTGACAGCGGTGTCGTACAGATAGCCACCGGAAACTCTCAAACACACGGTCATGGAGTCCGCTGTGTCAAGGAGTAAACGGATAAAAAGGACGAATTCATGAAAACCAAACGTATCATACCGATTCTAATGGTGCTGCTTATGGCCTTGTGGGGTTCGCCCCACAAGGCTGCGGCGCAGATCTTCGCCGTGCGGGCCAATGCCTTGGCGGCTTGTACGGCGACGCTGAACTTCGGCGTCGAGGTGGCCCTGACGGACCGCTGGTCGCTGGAGGAGCGCTGTTCTGGAACCCCGTGCGCACGGAGGATCTTGCCACCTCGTTTCGTGCGGCGCAGCTCGGCGCCCGCTACTGGTTCTGCGAAACGCAGATCGGCCCCCTTTGTGGGTGCGCAGCCTCGCATGTCAATTACCTCCTCGGCCGCCGCACGCGGCGCTACGACGGCCGAGCGTGGGGCGCGGGCCTCTCCTGCGGCTATTCGTGGATGCTCTCCAAACGGTGGAGCGTGGCCGTAGAAGGTGGCCTCGGACTCTTCCATACGAAGGACACGAGGCGAGACCCCACGGTCTCGGACTGGGACGACGAATATATCTACCACTCGCGACGCTGGACCTTGGCCCCTTCCCGCCTGGAGCTATCGTTCGCCTATCTGTTTTAGCCATGAGAAAGCAACGAATGATTCTGGGCGGCATGCTCGCCGCCGCGATGTGCGCCGCGACGGGCTGCTCGGTGGCCACACGACTGGAGCGTCAGCGCGCCGCGGCCACCTCTCGCAACTGACGCGCGCGGAGCGTCAGGCCCAGCGGCAGGATTACCGGCCGCAGGTCGTGCGGCTTCAGCGCGACAGCAACACGTTCTTTCTTGCACCGGTCGATACGCTTGCCGACGGCGAACGTGTCATGGCGCTTCAGATCGAGCAGGTGACGGTCGTGGCGAAGGTCCGCTCGGTGCCTGAACGCAACGGACGGGTGCACCTCGACTTCGTGGTTACGCTTCCAAAACTACTGCTGGGCAGCAGCCGCAGTGTGGTTATCACGCCTCTGCTGCACAAGCCCGACGGAAACCGTTCCGCTGGAGGATCTGGTGATCCGCGGCGGACGCTTCTCGCTGCTGCAAGAGCGCGACTACTGGCAGTACGAGACCTATGTGCGGCGCTTCCGGCCCGATACGCTGGGACGGGAGGCGGCCTTCCAAAGCGCTTCGTGAAGTTTCCCTACCCGGAGGATGTTCGGCTCGACTCGCTGGTCGAAAGCCGAAGCACGATTACGTACTATTACTCACAGGAAGTGAAGACCGACGAGACCTCGAAGAAGATGCTCATCACGCTCACGGGGAAGGTGCAGGCCGTGGACGACAGCGCCTACCGTCTGCCGCCGTCCGATACGTTGAGCTACATCGTATCCTCGATGCTCTCCTTTGTCGATACCGTGCCGCGTTACCGCATCCGCGTGATCGACAAGTATGTTACGGTGGAGGATCGCAACTACATCCGCTTCTTTGTGGGTGATACCCGGGTGGTGGATACGCTGGGCGACAACGGCCGCGAGCTGGAGAAGATCTCGCGCCTGATGCGCCGGATTATCGAACAGGAGGAGTTTTACGTCGATACGATCACCCTCACGGCCTCCTCCTCACCGGAGGGTCGCTACGCCTTCAACGAGCGCCTTTCGCGGGGACGTGCCGAGGCGCTGAAACGCTACCTGGTGCGTCACTACGGCCGGGGTATCGACACGCTGCTGACGGTGCGGTGGGTCCCCGAGGCGTGGCCCGAGCTGATGAACCGCATCCGCACGGACCCTGCGCTGACGAACCGTGCGGCGATGCTGGAGCTCCTCTCCGCGGAACGAAATCCGGACCGGCGCGAGCGGCTGCTGCGCGAACGCTTCCCCGGGAGTACGCCTACCTGAAGGAGATGGTCTACCCGCAGCTCCGCACCGTGGACTTCCGCTACAACCTCCGCCGTCAAGGGGATGGTCAAGGATACGATCCACACCACGGAGCTTGACACGACCCTATGCCCGCGGTGTAGAGTTGCTGCAAAGGCGTCAGTATGCCCGGGCGCTCTATATTCTCAACGACTATAACGACCGCAATACGGTGGTGGCGCACCTCTCGATGGACCACAACGAGCGGGCGCTGGAGCTCTTCTCGACGATGCCCAAGGATGCCGTGACGGAGTACCTGCGGGCTATCGCCTGCTCGCGGCTGGGACGAAAGGAGGAAGGTCGCCGCCATTTCCTCGAAGCCTGTCGATTGGACGAGCGCATGGAGTATCGGGGTAATCTGGACCCCGAAATTTCGGAACTGTTAAAGGACTAAACACATGAAACGCAAACGCATAATAACGATTCTGACCTACGTTCTTCTGGCCGTCGCCTGGGGCGCGATCTTCGTCTCGCTTTTCACGGCCTGCAACGTCTATGAGGATACGACGGTCGAGATCATCCGATGTCCCGAAATCCGGGACACGATTCAACTCCCGGAGTGGGAACCTATGGAATAAACAAAGGCTGCGATTGAGTTCGCAGCCTTTGTTTTTAATTGTTCTTGGGTACGAGAGGTCGGCAAAATTCCTTGTTGACCACCCGGTCGCGCATGGTCTGCATGGAATTGAAATTGCGTGAGATGTTCTGTATTATCTCAATGTAGTTGTCCTGCCATTCTCTTCGTTCATCCTGCCACTGATAGTAAAACGGCTTGATGGAAACACATTTCGGATGCTCGAACAACGTGTTCAACAAGGTGCGGTCCGAATTGCCGCACGAATGCCCCATGATATAGATCTGATAGTAATCCGAATTGATGAATCGGAGCAGTTGGCGATATTTGTCAGTCTCGAGATAGCGTATGGATTTGATATTCGTCAGATAATCGTTGTCGTTCAGCTTTGAGATTGTCTTGTAGTCATCGTCCATCTCATCCCCATAACCGAAAATAATATGGTTCAGATCGTCTCCCAGTGTCCCATGGATGTGATTTACCTCGAAGCCCGAATTCTTGTAAAGATACATATCTGCTGTTGTCGTATAGTTGAAATTCAGCAGCAGAATCTGGTCCGGAAGCAGGAAATAATCCGGTATACCATCTGCTCCGGCAAAGACGTCTTTAATATGGTCTAATGCTGATTTTTGAATCTCCATCTCTATGTCGGAACGACAATGTAGAGGCTCCTTATTGTATTTCCGTAATAGAGAATCACCGTTGTCTATATTGTTTCGAACACGTTCAAATCGCTGAATGATGAACTCTCTGAAAGCCTCAATGCTCTCTACAGACATGTCTCGAGCCGCAAAAAGGTTCATAGATGGCCTTGTCGATACACTCTTTGACCAAGTTCGGCGTTATCAGCCCTTCCTGAATTTTTTGTAGATAACCAACCAAATACGTTTTTATCAACTCTAACTCATCGTTAAGCTTTTTTGGAGCAGTATATCCACAATCAGTTTCTCTAAAAAAACCCGTTTCAGCCAAGAATAATATTCACTCTCTATATCTACCCAATTTTGAAGTTTGACAGCTTTGTTGATAGATGCGAAAAGAGGACTGTCATATTGGATTGGCAGACTTTCAAAGAAATCATTATATTCTTTGATGTGCAGACTTTGTTCCCACCCCCCTTTGAAATCGGAAAGCTAGGTTATTTAGAACAAAGCGGAATTGTTCTAATTTTTTTAAATTATCAGAACCGTCTATTTTAATAGAGCACAAACCATCTGCTGGATTTGTTTCTCCCTCTAACAACCTTTTTTGTAGTATAATTTGATATGCGCGCATAAAGTCCTTGTAACTCGTAGGAAGATTATGCGCCAAATCAAATCCGTTCCCAATCAATATGATTCTGTTCATACCTGTTCGCTCATTGCTGATATCTACAAATATACGAAATATTTTCCTCGGATAAACCTCGTCATCGCCGCCCGGCCCCAAGATAGCCACCCTGTGCAAAGATGCCAAGAGAACTGCTCTTGTCCTCGTTTGCGCAGGGTGGCTTTGTCTCCTTTGCTGTCCGGGCGTTCCGGGCAGTTTCTAAAATCTTACCATTATGAAACTGTTGACCGAGGAGATCATCTCCCAATTCGAGGCCCATCCCATCGGGTCCCAGGACGGAAAAGGACTCAATGCCGAAGTTCTTGTCAAATACTTCAACCCCTGCGGCAGCGGGACATGGCTCATTACCGAAGCCGAACGCGAAGGCGACGACTGGCGCCTGTTCGGTTATTGCCATATCTACGAATGGGAGTGGGGCTATCTGCTCCTTTCGGAGCTGGAGTCGTTACGGTTGCCCTTCGGACTAGGCGTCGAACGCGATCTTTATACCGGCGGGAAATACCTCCGCGATTTTCTCTCCGAAGAGGAGATCCGACAGCTGGAGGCGTTGAACTGAAAAACAGGAGCAACGGGCGGCCCGTTGCTCCTTGTCTTATCGCTGAATCGGTTTGACGAGATTCTTTTCGAGAATCTTTGCAATCTCGGACATCGGGTAGAGAAACTTCCCGCCGAGGGTTGTGTAGGGGGATAATCCGCTCGTCGCGGTAGGTCTGCAGCGACCGTTGGCTCAATCCGAAGAGGTTCCGCACCTCCTCGCTGGTGAGGTAGCTCTCTGCATTAAGATGTCCGGGCAGGGTCTCGATCATCGCCTCGATCCGTTCGAGTGCCGCCAGCGCCTTCTCCTGAAGCTCCCTGTACTCCGGAGATTTCCGCGTAATCCACTCTTCCATCATGCCCGGGATTTGACCAGATTGGCATCGAGGATGCGCTGGATGTCGCTTTCGCGGAAATAGACCTTGTTGCCGATCATCGAGTAGGGGATCTTCCGCTGCCGCCGGTAGTATTGCAGCACCCGTTTCGAGACGCGCAACATGCCGCATACCTCCTCCTGGGTCAGCCAGCCTCCGGGTTTGCGGGGCATGGTCTTCGTGGCCAGGTGGGTTATCCGGATCTGAATCCGGTTGACGATTGCCTTCAGCTCCTCGAAGGCGGCCGCCTCAATCAGTTTGCATTCCATGGTACACCTTTTTTAGTTTGCTGTGGCTCCGATTCCCGGAACCCGCCCGCAAAATAGGGCGGAATTCCGGAAAAAGGTGCCGGGTGTCCTTTGCAGACCTTGCATGTCCGACATCGGGCTACAACGCCATGTTTTCGGCGACGACCTCCATGTCGCGCATGATCGACGAGTCGAGAACCTTCGCATAGCGGCGCGTCATGTTGACGTTGGCATGGCCGAGCATCTTGGCGACGTTGTCGATCGTGGCGCCGCTGGCCAGCGTCAGGGTTGCGAACGTATGGCGCGCGCAATGCGTTGAGAGATTCTTGCGGATGCCGCAGATGTCGGCCAACTCCTTCAGGTAGGAGTTCATCTTTTGGTTGCTGCATACGGGGGAGCAGCACGCCGTGCGTTTGGCAGTAGGGGTGATCCCTGTAACGGTCGATAATCTTTTGCGCCTCGTCGAGCAGTGGGATGTTACACATGTTCTTGGTCTTCTGCCGTGCCTTGCGGATCCAGATCTTGCCGTGGATGTCCGCCACCAGATGCTCCGCCTTGAGCTGTTGCACGTCCGTAAAGGCCAGCCCTGTCAGACAACAGAAACAGAAGATGTCGCGGATTTGCGCCAGCCGGGTGATGGTAATCTCCTTGTTGAGCATGGTTTTCAACTCCTGCTTTTCGAGGAATTCCCGTTCGACAGGATCCAGATGAAACCGAATTTGGGCAAACGGATCCTTCTTCATCCATCCTTTGGCCAGCGCAATGCGGACAATCTTCTTAGAAGTTCATGAGGTACTTCGAAGTTGTGTTGTGGCAGCACCGTCGGACGGTCTTGAGAAAAACTCGAAGTCTTCGATAAACTGATTTGTGACCTCATCCAGATAGCAGTCCTCTTTTTGATAGCTCTTTTGCAGAAACTCCTCGGTCAGCCGTAGCGTGGTTTCGTAGCGGATCACCGTTCCCGGGGCGAGGCTGATACCCGACAGCGCCCTGCACTTTTCGTTGTGGGCGCGGAAGACCTCCATCAGCGTGTGACGGTCCGACTGCTCCTTGCCCAAATAGCGGTTCAGAATGATTTGGGCGGATACCTCCTTCTTATCGAGTTCGAGATCTCTTTGGATTTGTAAAATGTTGGCGGAAATGGCGTTCAGATAGAGATTCAAATCCTTTCCGCCACGGCATTTTTCGTTGGCTTTTCCTTTATCCGAGTTCCAGGCGTGCGGTTCGATAAATCGCTTGATTGAAGCATCTGCGCGTTCTCCATTGATTGTCAGACGCATAAATACGGGAGCTTCGCCTCTTTTGTTGAGCTTGTCCCGCCGAATGTAAAACAACAGGCTGAAAGTAGTCCTTTCCATAAGTACACCGAATTAAGGGGTTACAAAATTAGTTTCCCCAAGTGTCTCATGTCAAGAGGAAGACCGCTGCAAACAGGTGCAAACCAATCTGTTACGAGCAATTCGGTGTACTTTTTTTCGGCCCGGAAAAAAGTACACCGAATAGGCCACAGATAACCTGCTTTTCGATGCCTTTTTCTGCATTTTGGCCAAAATAAAAAATCCCTGTAAATTCGTGATTTACAGGGATTTGCAATCTTTTGCGTTATTTCTTGGCGGAGAGAACGAGATTCGAACTCGTGGTACGGGTTGCCCCGTACGTCGGTTTAGCAAACCGGTGGTTTCAGCCACTCACCCATCTCTCCGGGCACGCCTTGCGGGAGTGTTGTTCTTCCGAAAGGGTGTGCAAATATAGGATCTTTTTGGGGAATTTCAAAAAAATGGAATCAAAAATTCCCGTTTTCCGCCGATCCTCGTGTGAATGGCGTCCGGAGCCCTTCGCCGCCGCATGGGAACTCCCGGTCGAGGCTGGCGACCGTGCTGCGGGCGGACGGGGCGGCTCGTACGGGCGGACCCCGCTTTGGAAGGATTGGTCGCGGGAGTGCAGATTTGCCCGGCGGCATTATGATTTTGCAATTTGATTTCGTACCTTTGTCCGACATTTGACAACATATGGCAACGAATGAAAAGGAGCTCCTCGAAGATCTTTCGGGAGCAGGAATATAAATACGGATTTACCTCGGACATCGAGACCGAAACCATCGGCAAAGGGCCTTTCGGAAGAGGTCGTGCGCCTGATTTCGGAGAAGAAGGGCGAGCCGGGGTGGATGACCGAGCGGCGCGTGGCGGCCTACCGCCATTTTCTGACGCTCGAACCTCCGACGTGGGCGCATCTGCGGATTCCCCCGATCGATTTCCAGGATATCATCTACTATGCGGCCCCCAAGGCCAAAATGGCGCTCGGCTCGATGGACGAAGTCGATCCCGAGCTCAAGCGCACCTTCGACCGTCTGGGCATTCCCCTCGAGGAGCAGATGGCGCTGGCCGGCGTGGCCGTGGATGCCGTGATGGACTCTGTGTCCGTGAAGACCACCTTCCGCGAGACGCTGGCCGAGAAGGGTATCATCTTCTGCTCGATCTCGGAGGCGCTGCGCGACCATCCCGATCTGGTCCGCAAGTACCTCGGAAGCGTCGTGCCCTATACGGACAACTTCTATGCGGCGCTGAATGCCGCGGTCTTCTCCGACGGGTCGTTCTGCTACATCCCCAAGGGAGTGCGGTGTCCGATGGAGCTGTCGACCTACTTCCGGATCAACGCCGCCGGCACGGGACAATTCGAACGTACGCTCATCGTGTGCGACGACGGGGGCTATGTGTCCTATCTGGAAGGTTGTACGGCACCGATGCGCGACGAGAACCAGTTGCACGCCGCCGTGGTGGAGATCGTCGTGGAGCGTGATGCCGAGGTGAAGTACTCCACGGTCCAGAACTGGTATCCGGGCGACAAGGAGGGCCGGGGCGGCATCTACAACTTCGTGACCAAGCGGGGTTTCTGCCGCGAAAATGCCCGCCTTTCGTGGACGCAGGTCGAGACCGGTTCGGCGATTACGTGGAAATACCCGAGTTGCATTCTTGCGGGTGACAACTCGGTCGGGGAGTTCTACTCGGTGGCGATGACCAACAACTTCCAGCAGGCCGACACGGGCACGAAGATGATCCATATCGGCCGCAATACGCGGAGCCGCATCGTCTCGAAGGGTATCTCGGCGGGCCGCAGCGAGAACTCCTACCGGGGTCTGGTGCGCATGGCCAAGGGTGCCGATCATGCGCGGAACTATTCGCAGTGCGACTCGCTGCTGATCGGCGACCGCTGCGGGGCGCATACCTTCCCGGTGATCGACTGCCGCAACCGCACGGCGGTTCTGGAGCACGAGGCCACGACGTCGAAGATTTCGGACGACCAGCTCTTCTACTGCAACCAGGGGGGTTGTCGACGGAGGATGCCGTGGGGCTGATCGTGAACGGATATGCCCGGGAGGTGCTTGCGAAGCTGCCCATGGAGTTTGCCGTTGAGGCACAGAAACTGCTGGCCCTGCAGCTGGAGGGCACGGTGGGATAGCAGCCCGCCCATGAAAGGACAAAAATGGAATAATAGAAACGGAACACATATGTTAAGCGTCGAAAACCGGCTGCGAAAAAATCTGCACGCCTCGGTCGACGGCAAGGAGATCCTCCGGGGCATCGACCTTGAGGTCCGACGGTGAGGTGCATGCCATCATGGGGGCCCAACGGCGTTCGGGCAAATCGACCCTGGCGTCGGTCCTGGCCGGCAACGAGAAGTTCACCGTAAACCGAGGGCTCGGCCACTGCGGGAGACTTTCTGGGCCGCGACCTGCTGGCAATGCCGATCGAGGACCGGGCGCGCCTGGGGTCTCTTCCTGGGCTTCCAGTATCCGGTGGAGATCCCGGGCGTCACGATGGCCAACTTCATGAAGATCGCCGTCAACGAACAGCGCCGTTTCCGCGGCGAGGAGCCCCTCACGGCTGCGGAGTTCCTGAGGCTCATGCGCGAGAAGAGCGCCATCGTGGAGCTGTCGTCGAAATTGACCTCGCGGGCCGTGAACGAAGGCTTCTCGGGCGGCGAGAAGAAGAAGAACGATCTTCCAGATGGCAATGCTGGACCCGAAACTGGCCATTCTGGACGAAACCGACTCGGGACTGGACATCGACGCCCTGCGGATCGTCGCCACGGGCGTCACGAAGCTCCACACGCCCCAGAACGCCACGGATGGTCATCACGCACTACCAGCGGCTTGCTCGACTACATCGTTCCCGACGTGGTGCATGTCCTCTATCGGGGCCGCATCATCTACTCGGGCGACAAGACGCTGGCCCTGAAGCTCGAAAAAGGAGGGCCTGCGTATGACTGGCTCATTAACGATTACGCGGAGTGATGGATGCTTTGAAGGATCTGTTGCGGAGTTTCCGTCCCGCGGGACAGCGAGCGACTCCGCATCGCGGCATCGGAGACGACGCCCTTTGGGGCGATCGATCCCCGCAGGCTGCATGTCGAGGTGGCTGCCGGAGCCTCGGCGCATCTGGTCGTGCTGCATGCCGAGGCGGCGGCTTCGGTGCTGACGGTCGAACTGGCCGAAGGGGCGCAGCTCGACCTGACGGAACTCTTCCTCTCCGAGGCCTTTGCCGAGGTCTCCGTGTCGCAGGCCGCCCGCAGCCGGTGCCGCATGACGGCCGTCGAGCTCACGAGCGCCAACGCCGCCTATCGGATTGAGCTGCAGGGCGCCGATGCCGAGAGTGATTTCGGCGGTGTGCTTTCTGGCCGCCGGCAAGGAGCATTGCCTGCTGAAACTGCATACGGCGCACCTTGTGCCGGACTGCCGCAGCGACTCCTCGGTCAAGGGCGTTGCCGGCGGCGAGGCCGTGGGGAGTTCCACGGTTTGGTCTATGTGCCGCCGACGCCCAGCGCACCGATGCCCGGCAGCAGAGCCGCAACGTGCTTTTGAGTGATCGGGCGCGGATCATGACGCAGCCCCAGCTGGAGATCTATGCCGACGACGTGAAGTGTTCGCACGGCGCGACCGTCGGGCAGATGGACTCCGAAGCGATCCTTTACATGCGCCAGCGGGGCCTGAGCGAGGCGGAGGCCCGACGGCTCCAGGTCGAAGGTTTTGTCGGCGACATCGTGCGCCGCTGTGCGATAGAACCTCTTTCGGAGGCGCTCATGGAGCGGGTTACCGCAAAAAATGGAGGAGATGTAGCCATGCAGCCGTTCGATGTCGAATCCATACGCCGGGAGTTTCCGATTCTCTCCCGCAAGGTCTACGGCAAGCCGCTCGTCTATCTCGACAGCGGGGCCACGGCCCAGAAACCGCAATGCGTGATCGACCGGGTTGCATCGCTCACCGGGAGACGAACGCCAACGTTCACCGCGGGGTGCACTGCTCTCGGAGGAGGCCACCGAGCAGTTCGAGGCGGCCCGTGCCGAAATCGCCGACTTCATCGGCGCGGCCGAAAAGGAGGAGATCGTCTTCACGGCGGGCGCCACGGCGTCGCTCAATACGGTGGCCTACGCCTGGGGCGAGCGTTTCGTGCAGGCGGGCGACAACCTGGTCGTCAGCGAGATGGAGCACCACTCGAACATCGTGCCGTGGCAGATGCTGGCCGAACGCAAGGGGGCCGAAATCCGCATGCTTCCCTTCGATGACGAGGGGCGTCTCCGTACGGAACTGCTTCCGACGCTGCTCGACGGGCGTACGCGCGTGGTGGCCGTCACGCAGGCGTCCAACACGCTCGGCACGCGGCCCGACCTGCGGACGGTGGTCGAAGCGGCGCATGCCGCGGGAGCCATAGCCGTCGTGGACGGCTGTCAGGGCGTGGTTCACGGCGGGGTCGATGTCCGGGCGATGGACTGCGACTTCTACGCCTTCTCGGGCCACAAACTCTACGGGCCGACGGGAATCGGCGTGCTGTACGGCAAGCGGGCGCTGCTCGAAGCGATGCCCCGTTCCTCGGCGGCGGCGACATGGTCGACCGTGTAACCTTTGCGCGCACGACCTTTGCGCCCGTGCCGCTGCCTGTTCGAGGCCGGCACGGCGGACTTCGTCGGAGGCGATCGGCCTGGGCGAGGCGGTGCGTTTTCCTCCGGCAGTTCGACGCCGCACAAATCGAGGCGCACGAACGGGCCCTGCTGCAGCGGGCCGGGAGCGCTTGCGGCGATCGACAGGCTGCGGATCTACGGCACGACGGTCGACAAGTGCGCCATCGTTTCGTTCAACGTCGAGGGGTGCACCCCTACGACATGGGCATGATCCTCGACAAGCTGGGCATCGCCGTCCGCACGGGACAGCACTGTGCCGAGCCGGTGATGGACCACTTCGGTGTTACGGGCATGTGCCGGGCCTCGTTGCCCTGTACAATACGCTCGCCGAGGCCGATGCCCTGGCCGACGGCGTGGCGCGTGCCGTGCGCATGCTGCGCGGATGAGAAAACTGTTGAAACCACCATACTGACCTGCCATGTTTATCGTGCTCGAAGGATTGGACGGAGCGGGCAAATCGACCCAAATCCGTCTGTTGCGCCAGCTGCTTGCGGAGCGGGGCGTGGCAGTGAATACATCCATTTCCGCGTTTCGACGCCCCCGGTCTACGGCGCGTTGATCGCCCGCTTCTGCGCGGCGAGTTCGGGGGGGTGTCGATGCCGTTGATCCCTACCTGGTGGCGCTGCTCTACGCCGGGGACCGGGCCGAGGCGGCCCCGCAGATCCGGCAGTGGCTCGCCGAAGGCAAGGCCGTGGTGCTGGAGCGCTACGTCTATTCGAACGTCGGCTACCAGTGTGCCAAGCTGCCCGCCGGTGCGGCCCGTGATGCGCTTCGGCGCTGGATCCTCGACCTCGAGTTCGGCCACAACCGCCTGCCGCGCCCTGACCTGTCGCTCTTCCTCGACGTGCCCTTCTCGTTCACGGAGCGCAAGCTCGCCGAAGCCCGTGAGGGGAGGACCGAAGCTATCTGCAGGGGGCGCGCGATATCCACGAGGATGCCCTCGACCTGCAGCGCCGCGTGCGCGAGGTCTACCTCGATGCGGCAGCCTCGGACCCGCAGCTGCGGGTCATCGACTGCAGCGACGATACCGGAACCATGGCCTCTCCGGAGGCGATTTTTGACAAAATAGGCGCTGCACTCGCGCCCGTTCTACCTACCCGATCTACCCGATGAGACAGAACCGAATCTTCAAACTGCTGACCAATCTCTGCCGGATCATTCTTGCGGCAACCTTCATTTTCTCGGGCTTCACGAAGGTGATCGACCCGTGGGGCACGGCCCTGAAGGTGAACGAGTACCTCTCGATCTACGGCATGGAGTGGCTGCAGCCTGCGGCGATGACCTTCTCGATCTGGCTGTGCGGCGCCGAGCTGATGATGGGCTGCATGTTGCTCTGCAAGGTGCGGATCCGGCTGATTTCGATCTTCGCGGTGGCGTCGATGTGCTTCTTCACGGTGCCTTACCTTCCTCAGTGCCACGGTCATTCCCGTCGAGGACTGCGGCTGCTTCGGCGATGCGCTGAAGCTCACGCCGTGGGAGACCTTCTGAAGAACCTCGTGCTGCTGCCGATGGCCTTCGTGGTGTGGTGGCGTTACCGTCCGGACAAGATTTTCGCCTTCAAACCGCTGGAGATCGTGCTTACCTGCACCTTTTTTTTCTGCTCGATGTACCTGGGCTACTATTGCTATATCCACCTGCCGCTGATCGACTTTCTGCCCTACAAGGTCGGCGTGAACATTGCCGAGGCGATGCACGCTCCGGTGGAGAGTCCGGCGAAGAGTCCGAGACGGTGCTCGTCTACCGCAATCTCCGCACGGGCGAGGCGCGAGTTTTCGCTCGACGATACGGAGTGGCAGAATGCCGACGAATGGGAGTGGGTCGATACGCGTACGACGGGGAGGCGCCCTCCCGCAACGCCGCTTATCGGCGAGTTCGCTCTGCGCGATGCGCGGGAGATGCCACGTACGAGGTGCTCTCGACGCCGGGTCGTCTCTACATGCTCTGCGTTACCTCGTTCGAAGCGCTTTCGCCGCGCTGCGCACAGCGTATGGCGCGGCTTGTGGAACGGGCGGCCATGCGGGGTGAAACGATCGTCTGCCTGACGCCCGAACCGCTCTACAACGGCTCGTGGCATGACTTCGGCACCGGTCCGGTCCGTTGCTACAACATCGACGCCTCGACGATGAAGACCATGCTGCGTGCCCGCAACGGGGTCGTGGTTCTTGATGACGGCGTGATCGCGGAGAAGAAAAACTGCCGCGACATCCGGCCCTGATGCGGCGGTAGCGGCGGATCGTGGTGATTTTGCCGGGCGACCGATCGAAATCCGGTCCGCCCGATTTGCTGTCTATCGGGGTTGTCCGCCCCCCGCGGCAATAAATCGTTGCCGGCAGCCGTTCTGTTCAGGTCATGATTCGGCCGAAATGCCTCTTTTTCAGACGGACGTTCCCGTGTGCAAAGTCTGCCTGCAAAATTTGGCTTTGCGCTCGGGATATATTATCTTTGTCCGTCATAAGAATGGAACGTATGCGAAAAAATTCGGAACATGCTGCTGCCGCTCCTGCTTCTCTGCGCCGGGACGGTGCAGGCGGAGGGGATCTCACGACGATCCTCGCCCGGGGACGCGATCTGTTTGACTACGGCCGCTGGAGCGATGCCCGCCACGAGTTTCTGCGGGCCCGGGCCGCACTGGAGCTGGCCGACCGGGCCGCCCGCGAGGAGATCGACTACTATCTGGCGGCCTGTGCCGTGGAGCTGGGCAGTGCCGATGCCGAAGGGGCGCTGCGCGATTTCGATGCCCGTTATCCCGGTTCGGTCTACGCCAACGACGCGTTTTGCCCTGGGTTCCTACTTCATTGCACGGTCGGCAACATGAAACTGGCGCGCGAGGCCTTCGAGCGCGTCGAATACAAGGCCCTGAGCACTTCGCGGCGCGAGCAGTACGACGTCCGCATGGGCTATGTCTCCCTTCACCGAAGGGGGACTATCGGACGGCTTATGACTATTTCGGAACGGATTCCCGCCCGCAGCGAATATGCCGACCATGCCCCTTTTACTACAAGTCCTATATCGACTATGCCGAGGGGCGTTACGACCAGGCCAGGAAGGGCTTCACGCAGCTGGCCCGGAGCGACGCCTACGGAGCCGTCGCGCCCTATTACCTGCTGCAGATCGAGTTCCGCGAAGGCAACTACCGCTATGTGGTCGAAAACGGCGAGACGCTGGCCCGCCGGGCCGTTCCCGAGCGGCGCGCCGAGCTGGAGCGTGTCATGGCCGAGTCGTGGTTCCATCTGGAGGATTACAACCGTACGATCGAGCACCTTGAGGCCTATACTGGGTCGGGCGGCGAGATGGACCGCGATGCAAGCTACCTGCTGGGCTTCGCTCTACCGCACGGCCCGCTACGACGAGGCCGCGGAGTGGCTGCGCAAGGCGTGCGGCGCTGAAGATGCGCTGACGCAGAACGCCTCCTACCACCTGGCCGACTGCTACCTGCGCGCCGGGGACAAGGAGCGGGCGATGCAGGCCTTTGCGATGGCTGCGGACGAGTCGCCTGGACGCCGCGGTGGCCGAGGACGCGCTGTTCAACTACGCCAAACTGCAGTACGAACTGGGCGGCGGCGCCTTCAACGGGGCGATCAACCTCCTGACCCGCTATATCGAACGCTATCCCCGCTCGCCGCGTGTGGGTGAGGCGCGGACGCTGCTCATTGCCGCCTACTACAACTCCCGCGACTACGTTGCCGCCTACCGGGCCATCCGTTCGATGCCCTCCTCGGATGCCGAGATCCGCGCCGCGCTGCAGAAAATCACCTATTTCCGGGCGCTGGAAGCCTATCGTGAGGGCGACCTTCAGGCGGCACAGCGCTATCTTGCGGAATCCGCCGCGGTGAATGTCAGCCCCAAATATGCGGCGCTGAACGACTTCTGGCAGGGCGAGATCGCCTTCTCGCGCGGGGACTATCCGGTTGCCGCGGCCAAGTACAACGCCTACCTGCGCCGTGCGCCGCGCGATGCGCGCGAATATGCGCTGGCATGGTACAACCTGGGCTACTGCGCCTTTGACCGCAACGACATGTCGCAGGCCCGAAACTCCTTTGAAAAATTCCTCTTGGTCTATGCCCCCCGCGACCGCTATCGCGCCGATGCCTGCAACCGTCTGGGCGACGGAGTATGCCGAGCGGAAGTTCGACGCGGCGGTAGGGGAGTATGACCGGGCCATCGCCCTCGGTACCGATGAGCGCCACTATGCCCGGTACAAGCGGGCCATTACGCTCGGCATTCTGGGCCGCACCTCCGAGAAGCAGCAGGCCCTGCGGCAGATCCTTGCCGACGGCGAGGGGCGACTATGTGAGCGAAGCCTCCTACGAACTGGGCCGCAGCTACATCGCTCAGGAGAAGTACGCCGAGGGCGCCGCGCAGCTCGAACGGTTCGTGGCCGACTATCCCTCTTCGCCGCGCCGGGCACAGGCCCTTTCGGACCTGGGCCTTGCCTATCTCAATCTGGGCAACAAGGAGAAGTCGCTCCTCTACTACGACATGGTGGTCGAGTCGGCTCCGCACTCCACCGAGGCGAAGGAGGCGATGCAGGGCATCCGCGAGATCTATGTTTCGCAGGGCGATGCCGACGCCTACTTCGACTACGCCGCCAAGGCGGGGGTGGAGAGCGACCTGACGGCGCTGTCGCGCGACTCGCTCTCGTTCGTCGCGGCGCAGAACCTCTACCTGACGGGAACACCCGAGGCGGCGGCCCGATCGCTCAAGGGCTACGTTGACAACTACCCGAAGGGATACTACCTCACCGACGCCCTCTACTACCTGAGCGACTGCTACCTCCGCACGGGAGCCCGCACGGAGGCCATCGAGACGCTCACGACGCTCGCCGACCGGGGTACGAACCGCTATACGGAGCAGGTGCTCGAAAAACTCTCCGAGATGACCTTCGCCGACAAGCGCTACGACGAGGCGGCGTCGGCCTACCGACGCCTGTACGATGCAGCCTCGACCTCCACGGGTCGCGAGGCGGCAATGACGGGTTATGTCCGTGCGACGGTTGCAACGGGCGACCGTGCGAAGATTGCGGCGATGGCCGCCGACGCTGTCGGACATTCGGATGCCGGGGCTACGGCGCTGCGCGCGGCCCGCCATGCGTGGGCCGGGCAGTTGCGCTCGGAGGGCCGCAAGGGAGGAGGCCGTGGCGCTCTACCGCGAACTGGCCGGGGAGGTGAAGAGCCGCGAGGGCTCCGAGGCGGCCTACTATGTTATTGAATCCCTCTTCGAGAGCGGCGACATGGATGCCACCGAGAAGGCCGTCTTCGCCTACTCCGACCGCGAACCGGACTCCTACTGGCTGGCCAAGGCCTACCTGCTGCTGGGCGAGGTCTACGTCCGCAAGGGCGACACGTTCCAGGCCCGGGCCACGTGGCAGAGTGTGGCCGACGGCTACTCGCCTGCCGATGACGGCATCGTGGACGAAGCCAAGGCACGAATCGCAAAACTGAACTGATGATGAAAAAAAGTGATACTGGCCGCCCTGCTGATGGCGGCCCTGCCGCAGCTGGGCTGCGGCGCAGGTCGAAAAGCAGGTGGAGGTTACGAAAGCCTATGTGCCGCGTGTGTGGAGAGCGCCTCGAAGCTCGCCGTGGAACCCGACATGACCGATACGGCGCGGATGCGGCCCGAGATCGACTACACGATTACGCCGCTGTCGTTGCGCACGACGCTCTCGCCGCGTCCGATCCGCCCGGCGACGGTGACCTATTGGGAGTTCAACCGCCCGCTGCCCTTCTACCTGAAGGTCGGTGCGGGGTATCCGCTCAACTCGGTGCTGGACTTCTACGCCTCGTCGCAGAATCCCTCGACGGGCTATCTGACCGGCTATGTCAACCACGAAGGGCGCTATGCCGATATCCGCAACGATTTCGGCGTGGCGGACAACAACTCCATGCAGATGAAGAACCGCGCCGGCGTCGCCGCGGGCAAGTATTTCGGCCGGCACATCCTCGAAGGGGGAGCTGTCGTACGACAACCGCATGTACCATCGCTACGGCGCCTTTTTGCCGCTCCGGGCAGCGAGCTCGCTCCGGCTCCGGGTTCGATGGTCGATTTCGGGGATGCCAACCTCCTGCTGCGTTTCGGCGATGGGTTCCAGAACCTCGAACGCACGAATTTCGAGGTGGTGCTGAGCGGCGGCATGTTTTTCGACCACTCCGACTGGGCCGCGGGAGTGATCCCGGGCAGCAGCTGTCGCTGGAGGGGGTATGGCCGCATCGCCCGTGGCTTCGGCCGTCATATGCTTTCGGCCACGTTGGGCTATGAATACCTGGCGGGTAAAAAGGCCTTCGAAGGTACCGATCAGGGCCGCTTCCATGCCGCCCTGCGCTACGGTTTCCGGGGAGGTGTCGCGTCTGGAGGTCGGAGCCGACTTCTACCGCGACCGGGTGGAGAGTGCCGCCGATCCCGAACCGATCGTGGAGACGGAAACTACCTCATCCCCTTTGCGCACCTCGACTTCAACCTCGGAACTCCGGGGCTCAAGCCCTTCCTCGAGGTGGACGGCAGCGTCAATGACAACAGTCTGCGTTCGATGATGTACCGGAATCCCTACACCGCATCCGAATGGCTCGACCGCAGTTCGGTGGACTATAACGGCCGCTTCGGTCTGAACGGCACGCTTTGGAACAACCGCTTCTCCTACCGGGCCTATGCCGGACTTACGATCCACGACAACCATGTCTACTGGATGGCTCTCCGCAACATCCGCCTCGATGATGCCGGAACCCGCAGTGAAACCTTCACGGGTCTGTTCTCCCCTGTATGGGGCGCCAGACCGTGACGTCGTTCAACGGCGAGATCGAATACCGCCCGTTGAGCGTGCTGAAGTTCGATCTCGGCGTTCACAGCTATGCCTACAACGACGAAAAGAAGTGGAGCAGCGGGGCACCCACCTTAACCGCCAATCTCGGGGCCCGCTACGAGGGTCGGAAGATCGGTTTCGGCGTGGAGGCGGTGATGCTGAACGGCCGGACGTGGAATACCTTTGATGTCGAAACCACGCTCAACAGCGACGGTTCGACGGCGGTCGACAACCGTTTTTCCCGGGTGGATATTCCCCTCGGTGTCGATCTGCGCGTCGATTTCGACTGGAAGATCTCGAACCGCATCACCTTCTTTGCCGAGGGCCGCAACCTCGTCAACCAGCGGTTGTACGAATATCTGTGGTACCCCGAGCTGGGTGCCCGTTTCACGGCAGGCATCAAGGCCAATTTCTGATCCGCCGTGGCGCGCATTGTGATGCGTGCCGTTCGGATGATCGTTTTTCCGGTCCGGTGGAACAACGGACCGGAATTTTTTATCTTTCCCGAAACTTAAAACAAACGCGACCATGAAACACCTCATGCCCGAGCTTCCCTATGCACCGGAGGCACTGGCTCCGAAGATGAGCCGGGAGACGATCGAGTACCACTACGGGAAACATCTGCAGACCTATATCGACAATCTGAACCGCCTGATTGTCGGCACGCCCTATGAGGAGATGCCGCTCGATGAGATCGTGCGCAAGGCCGACGGGGGCATTTTCAACAACGCCGCCCAGGCCTGGAACCATACCTTCTTTTTCCGGATGCTGACTCCCGCGCAGCAGCCGATGCCCGAGAAGCTGGCGGCCCTGCTTGCGCGGGATTTCGGCTCGGTCGAGGCCTTCCGCCAGCAGTTCACGCAGGCGGCGCTGGGCCCTTCGGCTCGGGCTGGGTGTGGCTCGTGGCCGACAAGTCGTGGCACCTCTCCATCGTGGCCCGTTCGAACGCCGGCAACCCGATGACCGACGGACTGCGTCCGGTGATGACGATCGATGTCTGGGAGCATGCCTACTATATTGACTACCGCAACCGGCGCGCGGACTTCATTGCCGCCTTCTGGGAGCTGATCGACTGGACGAAGGTCGCCGATCGCTGCATCCCGCGGCGCTACCGCTGCACGGCCTGCGACTATGTTCTACGACCCCGCGAAGGGCGATCCCGAGACGGCATTGCCCCCGGAACCCCCTTCGAGGAGATTCCCGACGACTGGACCTGCCCGCTGTGCGGCCTGGACAAGGGGGCATTCGTTCCCCGTCGAGGAGTAGCCCGGCTCTCGGGGTATTCCCGGCAGCCTGCCATAAGCCGGCATCCGATATCCGGATGCCGGCTTTCTTTGCGCGAGCTGCGCAGGAAATAAAGAGCAGGGGCTCCGATTTGCATCGGAACCCCTGTCGGGTTGCTGCCGTGTGGTTTTCGGATCGCCCGAACCTTCCCGGCGGCTTTTGATCCGCGGCGGCACGGAACCGCCTGGGATCTGCTATTTAACCTCTTTAACGATTGCTTCGAATGCCTTCGGCTCGTTCATGGCCAGATCGGCAAGAACCTTGCGGTTCAGGACGATACCCTTGGCGTTGAGCTTGCCGATAAACTGCGAATAGGTCATTCCCTGGGCGCGGACTGCGGCGTTGATACGCGTGATCCACAGCGAACGGAAAGTCCTCTTCTTGAGCTGGCGGGTGCATAGGCAAACTGCAAGCCCTTCTCGACCGTATTTTTCGCAACGGTCCAAACGTTTCCCCTTGAACCAAAGTTACCCTTGGCAAGTTTCAAAACCTTTTTTCTGCGTGCGCGGGACGCAACGGCATTTACTGAACGTGGCATAACGTAAAAGTTTTTGAAGAGCTGTCAGCGACGCGGTTCTCCCGCGTTCTTCGGGGCTGATTCGCTCCGGTTTCGAGTCCGACCGGTTTTTTCGGTTACCGGGGATTCACGTCTGCGGCATCGTCGGACTCCTGGGGGGGTGCCTGCGCACCGCATGCCGCATTCGCCTCCGGGTGCCTCCTCACGGGAGGCGCAGAGCCTGTTTCGGATTATTTTACGAGCAGGTTCTTGATTTTGGCTTCGTCAGCCGCAGAAACGGTTCCCGAATAGCAGAGGTTGCGTTTCTGTTTCGTCGTCTTTTTGGTCAGGATGTGACTGTGATAAGCGTGTTTGCGCTTGATCTTTCCTGTGCCGGTGAAGGTAAAACGCTTCTTCGCCGCGGCATTGGTTTTCATTTTTGGCATTGTCGTAAACAGTTAATTGGTTAAACTTAGCCTGCAAAAGTACGAAAATTTCTCACGCTGCAATCTTTCCGGGGCAAAAATTTCGCATGCCGGACGTTTTTCGTATATTTGTCCCTGTAGGTCCGGCGGCGGCCGGCTTGTCGAATTTGCAACTTATGGCGATGGAGTGGGATTTTATTTTGCGGTTGTGTGTCGCGGGAGCATGCGGCACGGTGATCGGCCTCGATCGGGAGTATCGGGTCAAGGATGCGGGCTTCCGCACCCATTTTCTGGTGGCGTTGGGCAGCGCCCTGATGATGATCGTTTCCCAGTACGGATTCGAGGGCTTTCTTGCCTCGCATGACGGACTGCGGCTCGATCCCAGCCGCATCGCGGCGCAGGTCGTCAGCGGAATCGGCTTCATCGGCGCCGGAACGATCATCATCCACCGGCAGCTCGTCCGCGGGCTGACAACGGCCGCCAGCCTCTGGGCTACGGCCGGCATCGGTCTGGCGGCTGGTGCGCACATGTACGTAGTGGCGGCTGCCGCGACGCTGCTTACGCTCTTTCGGTCTGGAGGTGCTAACGCTCTTCTTCGGCGGTATCGGCCGCCGGCGTACGATGATCGTCTTCTCGGCCGTGGAGCGCCGGAGTATCGAGAAGGCCTTCCGCCGGCTTGAAAGCCGCGATTATGCCGTCGTCTCCTATGAGGTCGAAGCGGTCCGACACCCGAAGGGGTGGTCCATCGTGCCACGCTGGTCATCCGCGCCAAGGGGACGGCTTCGGAGGAGAGCTTCGTCGATCTGCTGCGGGCCGACCCGGATATCACGGTTGAGCGCATCGTCTGATCCGCATCAGAACCAGCGTCCGACCTCCTGCAGTTGCGGATCCCGTGCCATGTCGTTCGGATTTGTCCCCGGTACCCCTTCGGGAATGGGTTCCCCGAGCTGCTCAAACAACTCGACCCAGAAGCGGGGCATCGTTCCGTCCGGTGCCCGGAAGTTCATCGGCCGGGCCGCGAAGCGCCGCACACTGTCCGGAGTGCGGTAGCTCTCCCAAACCAGTTCGCTGCAGTAGTATTTTCCGTTGTCGGGCCCGAAAGCATAGTCGTAGGGGAGTCCCAGACAGCCCGGGCCCGCCGAATCGAGGCCGAAAGACCCGCGGTGTCGCGCAAACGCATGGCCACGACCAGCCGGTGTCCCTCCTCGTTGCGGGCGGCCTGTTGCAGGAACTCCTCCAACGGGGAGATTCTGACCCCGCCCTCCGGGACGGCCTCCAGGACCGAGTCGGCTCCGTCGCCGATGATTGCAATGCCTACATGGGTGAAATTGAGTGGCTTGCCACTTTCTGTCGCCGTTGCGATCGCCTCGCTCATGGCGGACTCCGCCCCAACCTGGAAGAGCAGGTCGCCATTGCGCAGCTCCGGTTGCCTCTGTCCGCAGGCACAGCCTATCAGCAGAACACCTATATATATAATAAAATGTTTCATTGTTGCCTCTTTGGGTGATACTGCAAAGATATTAAAAATTTTTTACAACTAACTTGCTGACGGATAGGAGTGTGAGAATGTGGCTTCGAAACGGGCAGAAAAAAGTCCTCGAAATATTTGGAAGTTGTCCGGAAAAGTACTTATCTTTGCGCCCGCTTCGAGAGAAAAACGCTTCTCCGGGGCGCCGGAAAGGGTTCTGAAAAATTTTGAAAAAGTTCCGAAATCTTTTGGAGATTCGAAAATTTGCCTTACCTTGAACAGCGTTCTTTGAAGTATTTGAGCAGCTATATTTTTTCCACTCTTGCAAGAGAGTGATTTCAAACAATACCTTTGAGATTAGAGCTAAAGCTTTATAACAAAACATTTTTTACAATGGAGAGTTTGATCCTGGCTCAGGATGAACGCTAGCGGCAGGCCTAACACATGCAAGTCGAGGGGCAGCACGGTGTAGCAATACACTGGTGGCGACCGGCGCACGGGTGCGTAACGCGTATGTAACCTACCCATAACAGGGGCATAACACTGAGAAATTGGTACTAATTCCCCATAACATTCGGAGAGGCATCTCTTTGGGTTGAAAACTCCGGTGGTTATGGATGGGCATGCGTTGTATTAGCTGGTTGGTGAGGTAACGGCTCACCAAGGCGACGATACATAGGGGGACTGAGAGGTTAACCCCCCACATTGGTACTGAGACACGGACCAAACTCCTACGGGAGGCAGCAGTGAGGAATATTGGTCAATGGACGCAAGTCTGAACCAGCCATGCCGCGTGCAGGAAGACGGCTCTATGAGTTGTAAACTGCTTTTGTACGAGGGTAAACGCTTTTACGTGTAAAAGCCTGAAAGTATAGTATGAATAAGGATCGGCTAACTCCGTGCCAGCAGCCGCGGTAATACGGAGGATCCAAGCGTTATCCGGATTTATTGGGTTTAAAGGGTGCGTAGGCGGTTTGATAAGTTAGAGGTGAAATACCGGGGCTTAACTCCGGAATTGCCTCTGATACTGTTGGACTAGAGAGTAGTTGCGGTAGGCGGAATGTATGGTGTAGCGGTGAAATGCTTAGAGATCATACAGAACACCGATTGCGAAGGCAGCTTACCAAACTATATCTGACGTTGAGGCACGAAAGCGTGGGGAGCAAACAGGATTAGATACCCTGGTAGTCCACGCAGTAAACGATGATAACTCGCTGTCGGCGATACACAGTCGGCGGCTAAGCGAAAGCGATAAGTTATCCACCTGGGGAGTACGTTCGCAAGAATGAAACTCAAAGGAATTGACGGGGGCCCGCACAAGCGGAGGAACATGTGGTTTAATTCGATGATACGCGAGGAACCTTACCCGGGCTTGAAAGTTACTGACGATTCTGGAAACAGGATTTCCCTTTGGGGCAGGAAACTAGGTGCTGCATGGTTGTCGTCAGCTCGTGCCGTGAGGTGTCGGGTTAAGTCCCATAACGAGCGCAACCCCTACCGTTAGTTGCCATCAGGTCAAGCTGGGCACTCTGGCGGGACTGCCGGTGTAAGCCGAGAGGAAGGTGGGGATGACGTCAAATCAGCACGGCCCTTACGTCCGGGGCTACACACGTGTTACAATGGTAGGTACAGAGGGTC
>VOFC01000610.1_pt1:57500-66989 | contig 66989 bp, 89 predicted proteins | sample 5384161 | NCBI WGS metagenome assembly VOFC01 (sample SAMN12384722, study PRJNA508395) | human gut metagenome | isolation source: healthy gut B | host: Homo sapiens
CGTATCCGGGGCGGTTAGAGCTCCTTGATGCGGATGTTGCGGAACTGGATGCCGGGGCCGTGGCCCAGGAGTCCGATATGTCCCTTCTTGTTGAAGAGGCCCGGATGGTTGCGGCCGTCGACCGTATAGGGGTTCTTGGTCGAACCGTCGGGGGCGACGTTGTGTCCCTGGCAGGCTTCGCGGATATTGCCGTCGAGAATCACCTCGCCGTTCACCGTCACGGTAATATGGTCGCCGACGGCACGGATCTCCTCGGTGTTCCAGCTTCCCAGCTCGCCGAACTTGACGCGCTTGGCCGCGATGACGCCGTACACGGAGCCGTGCTGCTGGTATACCTTGATGTTCTTGTAGATCGGGTCGTCATGGTCGAGCACCTGGATCTCCATGCCGTGGAAGGCGGCATCGACGCCCATCGGGGTGCGGATTCCGATACCGTTGTTCACCCCCGGGCGGATGAAGGCGAATTCGAAACGAAGGATGAAGTCGCTGTACTCCTTCTTCGTATAGAGGTTGCCGCTGCCTCCGTATTGGGCCGTTACGTCGATCGTACCGTTGAGCGGAACGTAGTTGGTCGTATTTCCGGTCCACTTCTCCATCGAACGTCCGTCGAAGAGAACCTCGTAGCCTTCGGCAGCCTCCTCGGGCGACAGCTCGAAGCGGGGAGCCTCGGCATACTTTTTGGTCAGCAGCCCCTTGATCTCATCCACGGCATAGCCGGCGTCGGCATCCGTCTTGGCCAGAGCGGCGTAGACGTCGCGGGCCTTCTCGAGGGTTTTTACGACCTCGTCACCGCCCTTTCCGGGATGCTTGGCCGCAATGGTCTTTACGGCAAATGCGGCGGCCTCGGCCGTTTCGGGGTTGTCCAGATAGGCGGCTGCGGTTGCAATCGAGGGAAGGGTAGGTGTTGGCCGCGCGCGCAGCAGTTTGTTCTGCACGTCAGCCGACGGTTTGGCTTCGAGGCCCTTCCGGTAGAGGTCGGGACGCAGCCCGGTGCGGCATGCGTTGCCACGAAATCCGCATAGCACGAAATGGCGTCATTGGCCCAGGTGGGATTGGTCGTTGCCAGCTCGTAGAGCACATCGATCATCGCGGGATTGTCCACCTCCAGCAGGGCCGCAAAAGCCGCTTCGCGGTTCTCGGCGGCCAGCAGGGCGTCGATTGCCTCACGGCTTCCGGACTGTGCGAGGAGCGTGTAGTAGCGCGTCTGTTCCGGGGCGGTCTTCATACGTCCCGAAACCTTGGCATACTGCGTGGCAGGCTCCTGCGTGGCGAGGGCGTTTTTCAGCGCAGCCTGGTATTTGGCAACATCTTCTCCGGCAGCCTTGTCCATCAGGTCGCAGAGCCGGTCGAAATCGCCGATCGTGCTGACGCCTGCCAATGCTTCGATGGCAGCGGCGCTCACGGCCTTGTCATCCGATGCAAGCAGGGCGAATACCTTGTCCGAAGCCTTTGCGATGCGGCGTGCGGCGACCAGTTCCAGCGCCTGTACCTGCGTCTCGGGCGTGCTGTCGAGCGCTGCGATCAGACCCTCGTTCACCGAGCCGTTGAAGGCCCGCAGGGCTGCATTTGCAGCTGCGGCATGCGCGCCGCCCAGCTGGCCGATCAGCGCTTCGAGGGCTGCATCGCCGCCGATCTTTCCGGCGGCACGGATGGCTGCGGTGGCCAGCTCCTCATCGCTCGATCCGATCATGGCGACAACCACGTCGATCTGCGAAGCGGCATGACGGGCTCCCAGCCAGTTTACGATATCCGTGCGGGTCGTTTCCGGCAGCGACGGCATCTTCTTGACCACGGCGGCGTAGAGCGCCTCGTCGGCGAAGTCGTTCGCATAGTCGAGCGCCGCACCGCGATACGGGCGGTCCGAATCGTTGAGCGCTGCGAGCAGATTCTGCGTGCGCTTCTTGGCGTCATACTTGAGCATCACCTCCAGGGCGGCGGCGCGAACGTTCGTGCGGGCCGTTGCTGGCCAGCGATCTGGCTGCGGCAAGCGCACCCTTCACGTCGCCCTGCTCGGCCATGCGGTTTATCAGATGAATATAGGCGCTCGTGGCGTCGCTCGGTGCAAAATCGTAGTCCGAGGCAGCCGCCGCATCGGCCAGAGCTTGAGCGACGCTTTGCCGCCGCAGGCAGCCAAAGCGTTGTAGATCGCCTCCTTGGTCGTGTTGTCGGTCTGGTAGTCGGTGAGCCAGGAGAGGAGAATATCCTCGGCGCCTTCGCTCGCCGCTTCGAGGCGGCGTATGCCAAGAGGGCCGTCGGCTTTTCGGTCTCCTGCATCAGCTGAAGAATCGTTCCCTCCGATGCGGGGGTCGAGATGAGCCCGCGGATGGCGGCGTCGGCCAGATATTCATCGTTGGCGTATTTTACGAACACCTCCGCATCCTCGGCCGTCGAGCAGATCTGCAGCAGCGAGAGCAGGAAGGCCTGGTTGGGCTTGTCCGTGCAGGCGGCAATACCTGCGGCCAGCCCCTTGCGGACCTCCGCACGCTCCGCTTCGTGGCCTTCGCCCGTAACGAAGTGGGCCACGCCGCTCAGGGCGTATTCGATGTGTGAGTTCGCTCCCTGGGCGGCAGGAACGAGCATGCCGGCCAGTTCGCTGATGCCCGGAAGCGCCCGTCGAGGCGAGCTCCGCATGAGCGTATTGTAGACATCGGGGTTTCGGCCGGGAGCTGTGCCAGCGCATCGGCGATGATGGTCGTGGCGGTCCGCTGCCGGGCATCCTGCGCCTGGGTTGCGAAGGGCACGAGGCAGCAGGCCAGCAATATGATGAGCAGTTTCTTCATGATGTGCATGTTTTGAACGTTACGGATCAGATTTTTCCACGGGGCGCGCATCGGCTGGTCGATCAGTCGGTTGGCAGCGTCGTCATTGACGAAGAGCTGTTTCTCGGGATCGAACTGCAGCGTACGGTTCAGACGCAGGGCGCAGAGGGCCATGTTCACGAGCGTGGCGCTGTGGTATCCGATCTGACCTCGTCCAGGGCGAAACGTTCGCGGTTGCGGACGCACTGGATGAAGTCGGTGTTCTGCGGTTCGGGATCGGGCAGCTCGGCGAGCTTGTTCATGACATCGGGAATCGTGCATTCGAATCCCTTGTACACCTTGCCCTTCGGGCCCTCGATATAGGGAACCTTGCCCAGGGGTTTCATAACCCTCGCCCTCGAGGACGATCTGGCAGCCGTCCTCATAGGTGTAGACGATTTTACGCCAGATACCGATGGCGTCGGGATGCTGCTGCGGGGCGTCTCCCTCGACCTTTACAGGCGAGGTGTTGTCCTTGCCGAGCAGGTACTGCACGGGGTCCATGTAGTGCTGGCCCATGTCGCCCAGGCCGCCGCCGTCGTAATCCCAGTATCCGCGGAAGGTCTGGTGCGTGCGGTGTACGTTGTAGGGCTTGTAGGGTGCCGGACCGAGCCAGAGGTCGTAGTCCAGTGCGGCGGGCACGGGCTGCGGGGTGAGGTTCTCTTTGCCCACCCAGAAGAACTTCCAGGTGAAACCCGTGGCGCCCGAGATGGTAACCTTCAGGGGCCATCCGAGCATGCCGCTGTCGACGAGTTTTCTTCAGCGGCTCGACCGTCGTGCCCAGACCGTAGAAGGTGTCGGTGAAGCGGAACCAGGTGTTCAGGCGGAAGATGCGTCCGTTCTGCTTGACGGCCTCCATGACGCGCTTGCCCTCGCCGATCGTGCGGGTCATGGGCTTTTCGCACCAGATGTCCTTCCCGGCGCGTGCGGCCTCGACGGCCATGATGCCGTGCCAGTGGGGGCGGGGTGGCGATATGTACGATATCGACGTTCGGGTCGTTGATCAGGTCGCGGTAGAAGTGATAGGTCTTGAGCGTCTGGCCGAACTTCTGCTTGCCCAGTTCCAGGGCGCTTGCCAGATGGTCCTTATCGACGTCGCAGATGGCCACCAGACGACAGCGCTCGTCGCTGGTAAAGTGGTAGCTCGTGCGGCCGATGCCGCCGACGCCGATGATACCTTTCGTAAGCTGGTCGCTCGGGGCGACATGCTTCGGGCCTCCCAGGACGCGGCTCGGCACGATCGTCAGCAGTGCCAGGCCTCCGGCCGTCTTGAGAAAGTTTCTTCTATTGATTCCCATGTGATTTGCTTTATGTGGGTTTATGGATGATCCGTTAGAGTTCGGTAAGTTTGAGGTTGCGCCACTGCACCTTGATGCCGCCACCATCATGGATCTGCAGGGCGATGCGGCCCTGTGCGGCACCGATCTTGGCGTCGTGGATATCGACCATCGCTTCGCCATTGAGCCACGTCTGAACGTGGTCGCCCCTCAACGCGCGCAGGCGCAGCGTGTTCCAGTCGCCCTCCTTGAGGATCGATTCCTTCTCCTCGGGGATCTGCACGAGCCAGCCGCGGCCGTAGGATTCATAGATACCTGCCGTGTCGCAGTTCTTGGGAGCAACTTCGCACTGCCATCCGTGTACCTTCACGGGCGGCTCGACGAACGAACGGAAGAAAACGCCCGAGTTGCCGTTTGCCAGCTGCTTGAACTCCACCGTCAGGTCGAAGTCGTTGTAGTATTCGCGCGTAGCGAGGTATCCGTACTGCTTGTCGGGACCGCTCTCGCATACCAGATACCCGTTCTTATCGACATACCATTTTTCCGTTCCGTAAGCCTCCCAGCCGGTGAGGTCCTTGCCGTTGAAGAGCGTAACCTCCTTGCCGGCCTTTGCGGGGCAACTCCTTGATCTTGATGTTGCGGAACGAAGCGGGATATCCGTGGTCCTGGAGGCAGATCACGCCCTTGCGTGCCAGACCGTACTCGGGAGCGGTCTCCCACTTGCCGCTGTGCTTGCGGGCGAACCAGTCGTCGGTCCAGGCCTCGAATTCGAGGATCTTCTTGCCGTTGAGCCAGTGCTCGACGTGTCCGTTGTCGAAGACGATGCGCGAGGAGTTCCACTCACCCCTGCGGATTGACCTGCATGGCGGCCTTTGTCGGGCAGGTGCATGGCGTAATCGACGCCCAGACGCTGCCACTCCTCGAGTTTCGTCGGAGCGTTGTCCTCTTCCCAGCCCTCCTCGTCGATGAGCTGGTATTCGGGGCCGGTTACATAGGGAACCTTGAAATAGGGATCCTCCACGACGTGGTAGAGCATGCCGCTGTTGCCACCGTGCGAGAGTTTCCATTCCCAGTCGAGGATGAAGTTTTCGTACTGTTTCTTGGTAACGATGTATCCCGACAGGTCGCTGCCGTCGCCGTTTGCCTGGATGCAGCCGTCCACGACATGCCAGGGCTGCGTGAGCGAGTCTCCGTTGAAGTCTTTCCACTGATCGAGGCTCTTGCCGTCGAAGAGAAGTTCCCAGCCGTCGGCGATCTCCTCCTCCGTCAGCGTGTTCTGTTTCGGGGCACAGGAGGTCATGGCGGCGGTGAGCATGGCCGCACCGCACAACGAGCCGATGAGGTTCTTGGTAGAGATAAGTTTCATGGTAGTTTTTTGATTTAAGTAGAAACATTCGGAATTTTCTGTGAGTTCGGGTGATAGAAAATATTATTACGTCAGCATGCCTACAAAAAATAAAAATATTTTTCTATCGTAACCAAAATAATGCGGTTAAAAAATCATATCGCTCCCGAGAGCTGGATTCCGAATCGACATCGGAATCCAGCTCCCGGGTATGAATCCGTAATCCGACGGGATTACTTCTCGCTCATGTATTTCTTGACATAGTGGTGATGCGATCCCCAGCGCTCGAAAGCGGCCCGGTCCAGCTCCTCCTGCGCCGAAGGATGCGCGATGGAGATCAGCAGGCGTGCACGCTCCTGCAAGGTCTTGCCGTAGAGGTCCACGGCTCCGAATTCGGTTACGACCCAGTGCACGTGGAAGCGCGACGTTACGACGCCAGCGCCGTCCAACAGCGTCGGGCAGATTTTCGACACGCCCTTGTTCGTGATGGCCGGCATGGCGATGATGGCCTTGCCGCCCTTCGAGAGCGAGGCGCCGTAGACGAAGTCGATCTGGCCGCCCGCTCCCGACCAGAACTTCGTGCCAGCGAGTCGGCGCATACCTGACCCGTCAGGTCGACTTGCAGGGCCGAGTTGATGGCCACGAAGTTGTCGTTCTGCGAGATGATGTAGGGGTCGTTCGTGTAGCCCACGTCCATCATCAGCACGCCCGGGGTTGTCGTCGATGAAGTCGTAGACAGCCTGCGAACCCATCAGGAAGGTCGAGACCATCTTGCCGGGGTCGGTTGTCTTGGCCTCGCCGTTGATGACGCCCTTCTCCACCAGCGGCAGCACGCCGTCGGCGAACATTTCGGTGTGGATACCGAGGTTCTTGTGGTTCCGCCGAGCTGGCTCAGCACGGCGTTCGGAATCGCTCCGATACCCATTTGGAGGGTGGCGCCGTCCTCGATCAGTGCGGCACAGTGGCGACCGATGGCCTTCTCGATCTCGTTGGGCTCCGAGAACTTTGCCTCAACGAGCGGGGTGTCGTCCTCGACGAAGATGTCGATCTTCGACATAGGGATCAGGGCCTGTCCGAAGGCGCGGGGAACGTGCTTGTTCACCACGGCGATCACATAATCGGCGCACTCCACGGCGGCCAGCGTCGCATCCACCGACGTACCGAGCGACACATATCCGTGCTTGTCCGGCGGGCAGACCTGGATCATCGCCACGTTGCACGGTACGGCGCCGCAGCGGTAGAGCTTCTGCGTCTCACTCAGGAAGACCGGAATGTAGTCGGCATAACCGCTCTGGGTTACCTTGCGCACGTTCGAACCGACGAAGAAGGAGTCGAGCTGGAAGATGCCCTCGAACTTTGGATCGGCATAGGGGCCGGGCCCTCGGTGTGGAGGTGGTGTACATGGACGTTCTTCAGCTCTCCGGCTTCGCCGCGCTTGCACATGGCGTTGATCAGGCACTGCGGAGCGGATGCTACGGAGCTCAGGTGCACGTGATCTCCCGACTTGATGACCTTGACGGCCTCTTCGGGCGTTGTGAATTTGATCTGCGTATTCATTGGTGTGTGTTTGGGGTTTGGTTTAAAAAATCAATCCGTTTGTCCCATTTTCCTAACTGTTTGTCTCTGTTTGGGGCCTATTTCCGTCTTGACCTCGACCTGCTCGTATCCCTCGACGATATCGCCTACGCGGATGTCGTTGAACGACTCGATGTTCAGACCGCAGTCCTGTCCGGAGGTGACCTCCTTGACGTCGTCCTTGAAACGTTTGAGCGAGCCGAGCTTGCCGGTGTAGATCACGATGCCGTCGCGGATGACGCGGATCGGGGTCGAGCGCTGCAGCTTGCCTTCGCGGACGATACATCCGGCGACGGTTCCGACCTTCGAGATCTTGAAGATCTCCATGACCTCGACCGAAGCGACGATCTCCTCCTTCATGACCGGTTCGAGCATGCCCTCGATGGCGTCCTTGATGTCGTTGATCGCGTCGTAGATGATCGAGTAGAGGCGGATTTCGATCTCCTCCTTCTCGGCGAGCTTGCGCGCCGGCGGCCGACGGACGCACCTGGAATCCCACGATGATGGCATTCGAGGCGGCGGCCAGCAGGACGTCCGATTCGGAGATCTGGCCCACGGCGGCGTGGATGACATTGACTTGGACGCTCTCCTTCGAGAGTTTGATGAGCGATCCGGACATGGCCTCCACCGAACCGTCCACATCACCCTTGACGATGATGTTCAGCTCCTTGAACGAGCCGATGGCGATGCGGCGTCCGATCTCGTCGAGCGTAACGTGCTTCTGGGTCATGATGCCCTGCATGCGCTGGAGTTGTTCGCGCTTGTTGGCGATTTCGCGTGCCGAGCGGTCGTCGTCCATGACGTTGAACAGGTCGCCGGCCTGCGGGGCACCGTTCAGACCGAGCACCTGCCGGGGGTCGAAGGTCCTGCTTCGGTAACCTTCTTGCCATTCTCGTTGAACATGGCCTTGACACGGCCCGTGAAGGTTCCCGAGAGGATGACGTCGCCGATATGGAGCGTTCCGGTCTGCACGAGAACGTCGAAACGTATCCGCGGCCCTTGTCGAGCGTCGATTCGATCACCGTACCCACGGCCTTCTTGTTGGGGTTGGCCTTCGAGTTCGAGCATTTCGGCCTCGAGCAGCACCTTCTCAGCAGCTTGTCGAGGTTGATGCCCTTCTTGGCCGAGATCTCCTGATCCTGGTACTTGCCGCCCCACGACTCGACGAGGTAGTTCATCTGCGAGAGCTGTTCCTTGATATGGTCGGGGTTGGCATTGGGCTTGTCGATTTTGTTGATGGCGAAAACCATCGGTACACCGGCCGCCTGGGCGTGGTTGATCGCCTCGATGGTCTGGGGCATCACGTTGTCGTCGGCCGCCACGATGATGATGGCCACGTCGGTGATCTTCGCACCGCGGGCACGCATGGCGGTGAAAGCCTCGTGTCCCGGGGTGTCGAGGAAGGTGATCTTCTGGCCGTTGAGCTCGACGCTGTAGGCACCGATGTGCTGCGTGATGCCGCCGGCCTCACCCTCGATGACGTTCGTCTTGCGGATGTTGTCCAGCAGCGAGGTCTTGCCGTGGTCGACGTGTCCCATGACCGTCACGATCGGCGGACGCGGCACGAGATCCTCCTCCTTGTCCTCATGGTCGTCGGCAATGGCCTCCTGAATCTCCACCGAGACAAATTCGACCTTGTATCCGAACTCCTCGGCGACGACGACCAGCGCCTCGGCGTCGAGCCGCTGGTTGATCGATACCATCAGTCCCAGGTTCATGCAGGCCATGATGACCTCCGTCGGCGCGACGTTCATCATCGTGGCCAGCTCGCTGACGGTCACGAACTCCGTAACCTTGAGGATCGAACGTTCCTGCTCTTCGCGTTCGAACTCTTCGTTCATGCGCTCGGCAACGGCCTCGCGCTTCTCCTTTGCGGTACTTGGCGGCCTTGGTCTTGGCCCCTTGGCCGTCAGACAGGCCAGGGTGTCCTTGATCTGCTTCGAAACCTCCTCGTCGCTCACTTCGGGGCGCACGACGGGTTTGGGCGTATTCTTGTTCTTGTTGCGGCGCCCCTCGCCCGGACGGGGCTGGTTCGAGGGGCTGGCCGCCGCGGTTGCGCTCCTGGTTGTTGCCGCCCGGACGGTTGTTGTTGCCCGAGGCGTTGCCCGAGCGGTTTCCGCCGCCCTGCTGGCCGCCCTTCTGGGCCTTCGAGACATCGACCTTCTCCTTCTGGAGACGCTTGCGCTTGTGCTTGCCTCCGGGAACGAATCCCGAGACATCCATCGTGCCGAGCACCTGGGGCCCCGTGAGGGTCACGGTTGCCGGGCGGAAGATGTTGTCCTTGGGAGCCTCTTCGCAGGCCGGGGTTTCAACGGCTGCAGCCGGTTCGGCCGGGTCTCCGCGGCTGCGGCGGCCGAGGAGCAGGCGAAGCTGCGGGTGCGGGCGTTTCACGGGCGAAAGATCGATCTTCCGAGAATCTTCGGGTGGGGCAGTTCGTCCTTCACGCTGATCATGTTGCTTTTGATGACGACCTCCTTTTCTACAACAATACGTA